>Ga0209482_1000087_pt1 | contig 76139 bp, 74 predicted proteins | sample CoawatmetaG10DNA_FD_187512 | JGI IMG/M metagenome (GOLD analysis project Ga0209482, IMG submission 187512) | Marine microbial communities from the West Antarctic Peninsula - Coastal water metaG104-DNA (SPAdes) (version 2) | ecosystem: Environmental > Aquatic > Marine > Coastal ...
TATATTTATCCTTTTTATTATTTATTAAAAAAAATAAAGAGTAGACATAGTTGAATAATAAAAAATCCAAAATATTTGTTACTGGAGCCAGTGGATTTATTGGAAAAAATTTTATTAACTATGCACTTTCTGAAGGGCACTTCATATACGCAGTAAGTTTAAAAAAACAAACAAATAAACATATTAACCTAAAGTGGTTGCAAGGCAAATTTGATAATAATTGGAGTTTAGAGCTTAATGATTCAGACGTGCTAGTTCATTTAGCTTCGTCAGGCGTAGTAAACAAAGATATTACTAAAGATGAAGCATATGATATAAATGTATATAAATCATTGAGATTAATTAAAAATGCAAATGATTGTAATTGCCATAACTGGGTTATAGCGGGTAGTGCTTCAGAATATGGGGAAGTATTAAAGCTTAAAAAACCTGTAAGCAGATTGACAATACCAACTCCGAAAAAAAACTATGACTTGACAAAATATTTGTTCAGTGAGGCATGTATTAAGTTTAATAAAGAAAATAAACATATTAAATGTAGAATTATGAGGATATTTCCAGTGTATGGAAGAGGTGAAAGTCAAAATAGGTTATACCCATCGCTCATAAAAGCAGCACAGAATGGTCAAGACTTTACTATTAACAATGGAGATGCTTTGAATGAATTCAATCACATAGACAATGTAACAAAAGATTTGCTAAGCGCGTGTAATTTTGAAATAAAAAATAAAAAATTTCCTCAAATATGGCATTTAAGCTCAGGAGAAAAGATGTCGATTAAAGATTTTACAAAAAAACATTGGCTTAAGTCAAACGCCTCAGGAAAACTTATTTTTGAAGACAATTTGAATGCTTCTAAATATCATCATTTTTCAGATAAAAAATCACTATGGAAAGTGTAAAATACCACCTAATTTATTAAACTAACAAATAAAACCATGGAATGTATAAATTGCAAAAATAAGCAACTTGATAAAATTATAGATATTGGGAGTCAACCTATAAGCAGTGTTTTCCCAACTGAAAAAAAATATAATCTTAAAGAATATTCACTCGATGTTTTTAAATGTGCAAGTTGTGAGCTGATCCAGTTTGGAAGTCTGGCCCCTTTAGATGACATGTATGGATCTACATATGGATATAGAACTTCATTGAGCGAATTAATGATTAACCATATGAGAGTTAAATATAATAAATTGATTAATAACAAAATTCTTAAAGATAATTCTCTAATTTTAGATATTGGGTCAAATGATGGAACATTTCTTAATTTTTTTGCAAATGATGAGAGAAATTTTAGATTAAATGGAATAGATCCAAGTGCTGGAAATTTTTCCAATTATTATGATAAAAAAATCAATTTAATGATTGATTATTTCTCAGAAAAAACAGTTTCTAACTACTTTAATGAAAACAATATTATAGAAAATAAATTTTCTCTTATTTCATCTTTTGCGATGTTTTATGATTTAGAAGATCCTAATGGATTCTGTAAAGATATTAATTCACTATTAAGTGAAGATGGTCTCTGGATATCTGAATTTTCATATTTTCCATTACTATTAAAGAATTTAACCTATGATCAAATTTGTCATGAACATGTTGCTTATTACACCCTATCAACGTTCCAAAAAATTGCCAATCAGAATGGTTTGAAAGTAATAGATATCTCATTTAATGACATTAATGGAGGCACTATTGAGGTTACATGCGCAAAAGAAAAAAGTGGACATAAGCAAAACACGAAACTTATAAGTGAAACTCTAGAAGATGAGAAGAATATTGATAATCATGCTTATAAAAGATGTAATGAGAGAATTAACAATACCAAAAAAATGCTTCAGCTATTTCTGAAATCAATTGATAATGAGGATATTATTGGTTATGGAGCTTCTACAAAAGGAAATATAGTTTTAAATCAGTGTAATATTACTAGTGATGAACTTCCATATATTTGCGATGCAAACCCATATAAATTTGATAAATACACCCCTGGTAGTAATATCAAAATTATATCAAAAGATGAAATGAGACAAAAGAAACCTAAATACTTATTAGTTCTTATATGGTCTTTCAGATCGGAAGTTATCAAACAAGAAGAAGACTTTATTAAAAACGGTGGGACGCTAATTTTTCATTTACCAATGTTTCACATTATTGATAAAGATAACTATAAGCAATTTTTAGACTCTGATTTCAAATCATTTTCATATGACTACTAATAATTTTAGCCACTCAACCGCAGCAACTTCAAAACCCAAGCTTTTTTCAATAATTAAAGCTATTGATAAAAACTTGCTTTTTGGAACGATAGCATTATTAAATAGAAGATTTCTAAGATTAAGAACAAGATTTGAAATTAAAACATATGAGTTTAATTACTCAATATCATATAATGATAGAAAAAATGAATTAGATGCTCTTTGTGATTTATACGGATCAGATAAGGGCTATCTGGATATAAATCAACGAGTTCTCTTTAATAATTGGCATCCACATACTTATACTGACGTATATTCAAGTATGTTTGATCATTGCAAAGATAGCATTAAAAATGTATTTGAATGTGGAATAGGGACAAATACCTCATTAGTATCTGGCATGGGAAATAAATACAAGCCTGGAGCATCTCTAAGAGTCTGGAAGGATTATTTTAAAAATGCTGAAATTTTAGGTGTTGATATAGACAAAAATATACTATTTAACGAAGATAGAATTTCAACAAAATATGTTGATCAAATGGACCCTAAAACAATAAGTGATATGTGGAGTAACACTAGTAATGTAGACTTTGATTTAATGATTGATGATGGACTACATACATTTGAAGCTGGTATGATTCTTTTTGAAAATTCTTTTCATAAACTTAAAGAAAATGGAATATATGTAATTGAAGATGTCTCTCATTTATATCTTTACAGACTTGCCAAATTTTTTAAAAATTATAATCATACAATAATAAAATTAAATTCCTCTAAGGCAAAATTATTAGAAGATAACAATATGATAATTATAAGAAAATAAAATTAATAAAAAATCACTCCTTGCCAATAAAAAGTTGGTTTTGAAGTAAGACTCGATTAAAAATTTGAGACATACTAAAGACTTTATAAATTATTAAAAGATTATTTAAACCCAAGAATTCTCTTCACAAAAGGACGAATTAAATTTTTTATACCATTAACTACTACTAAAATTTTAGATAAGTTTCTCGATGCATTATAGTGCTTCATTAAGTTTATTTGCAAAGCCTCTCTTCTGACATCTAGTGGGAACTGAGATGGTTTAACCCCATGCCATGAATGCCTGGTTTTTCTAAATCCAAAAAGTCTATTAGGATAGGATTGAACTTCCCTGGCTAACTTTAGTTTAACATCATCATAGTGTTCAAGAGTTTGTGGGGACTCTTTTAGTGACCATTTTTTATTACCATCTGTAACATCATATAATTGAATACCACAGTCATTTCGCTTAATACTATCTGTAAAACCCAAATAAAATAACAAGGCAGTAACCTTTTTTCCATGATCTTTATGCTGCATAAGTCCAAAATTACTTGTATATGAACTTAATTTTAAATTTACATAACAGTTTTTGTAAAAAATATAATCAAGAATAGTCATTTTATGTTCTTCTGGGTGTATTTTCACAGGTCGAAGAGAAGATAAATCAAAAAAAGATACTGGAATTAATAGCCTATAAAGAGATTTTTGAAGATTTGCATCTAAAAATTCATTACATAATTTTTCTAAGGCACCGCCATTTTTTGTTTCATTTAAGACCATTTTTGCTGCATGTCTGTCAACAGTTGAGCCTCCCCCAATCACATTTGCACGGCCCGCTGGGAAACTTGTGTCATAAAGTGCAGCATCTTCAAAGCTTGCGCTATCTATTTTACTAATATTATCAAAAATAGTTTTTACTTCATCCTGTATCTCAGTAAAAGCCTCTTTATTAATAGCATTATCTAAAACAAACCATTCGAAAGGAGAGGATGAAAACTTTATGTTATTTAAATTAAACATCATACTTTGGAAGTTTGGCTGAATATTTCCATGTCAGTATATATAGCAATAATTAACCACTTCTGATGTATAGCAGTTTTGAAAAATAGAGCTAAATCTAATTCATTTAGATTCTTATTTTTAGGCATTCTAATTACTTTTTATTTAAAGGAGGGAATTTTATCAAATTTAACCTTTAGTGTGTAATGTATAGTTTTAATAAAAAATACTCATTAAAATAAATTTATAAAAAATACTTAGTTTGATATATTTACCAATCAGTATTATCTTTATTAGCAATGTAAACTATAGTATTTATCAATCTTTGATTAAAGAGGAAAGATCTTTGAAGGTTAAATTTATATCTGATGCATGCTGTATAGTAGAATCAAATGCCCCTATGAAAATGACCCTATGCCAAACAAAGAAAAACTGATTAAAGATCTTGAACTATCTATATTAAAAATGCAACAAAGATTAACCAGGCTTAAACTTATTCCTGATATGAATGCTTTTATTGAGATAGAAAATGAAAAAATTAAAGTTATTTCTGTTAAAAAACCAAAAGGACAAATGAATTTCTCCCTTGATCTAAGATTATTACGCAGAATATTAGATAGCCAAAGTCATTGGAATAACGCTGAAATAGGTTGTCATACTAATATATAGATTATGGGAACAAATCATACAACAAAAAAGACCCTTCTAGTAACTGGAGGTACTGGGCATACAGGAATAATTTTTTTTCAAGAGCTCATTAAACATAATTATCAAAATCCAATTAAATGTATTGTAAGAATTGGTAGCAATATAGATTTCTTAAAAGGAGTAAACCTTAATATTGATTTTTGCTATGGTGATCTTAATGATATAGAATTTTTAAAAAGTTCAATGGTTGGAGTTAATTTTGTTCTAAATATTGCAGGTATTCACTTTTCTGAAGATATTATTAAAGCGGGAAATATATTTTTTGTAGAATGGTTTATTTGTGTTCATACAACGGGTCGATATTCTCAATATAAGTCTGCTGCATCAGAGTACATAAAAATTGAAGACAAGATATTGAATAAATATTCTAATCTTACAATTTTAAGGCCAACTATGATCTATGGTGGCTCTTCTGATAAAAACATTTGGAAGCTAATAAATTACATTAATAAGCATAAATTTTTTCCTATATTTAGCTCTGGACTCAATCTAATGCAACCAGTTCACGCCGAAGACTTAGGTAATGCTTATTTCCGAGTACTATCTAATAAAAATAAAACGTTTGGTAAGCAATATAATTTATCAGGGAATAATGAAATAACTTATATATCCCTACTTAAAGAGGTCTCCTCTGGCTTAAATAAAAAAACTATATTCATTCATTTTCCAATTTGGTTTAGTGTAACTTGTGTTTATATTTATAATTTAATTTTTAAATCAGCGGCATTAATTTCAGTTGAGCAAGTGCTAAGAATGCAAGAAAATAAAGTTTTTTCATGGAAGGATGCTTATGATGATTTTGGATACTCGCCAAAAAATTTTAAAGATGGAATTAAAATAGAATTAGATGAATTTAAAGAGAAGCATTTATAATAAGACCATTAATTAGTTAAGCTATACTCTGGTATAACATCATCATTATGCGAAAAATAAGGATCAACTAATTGATTAGCAAATGTCTATTCCCAGCAGCGGGCTTTGGAACACGTTTTCTCCCTGCAACAAAAGCAGTTCCTAAAGAAATGCTGCCCATACTAAATAAGCCATTATTGCAATATGGAGTTGAAGAAGCATTATCTGCTGGTATTTCCAATATGGCTATAGTTACTGGTCGTGGAAAGAGATCGATAGAAGATCACTTTGATAATTCATTTGAACTCGAATCACAACTTGGTGGAACTTCAAAAGAGAGTTTTTTAACTGAAATTAAAGAAATTATTGATCAGGCTACATTTACTTATGTTCGTCAAAAACAAATGCTTGGACTCGGACATGCAATTCTCACTGGTGAGCCACTAATTGGAAATGAACCCTTTGCTGTTATACTTGCAGATGACCTTTGTGATAATAATTCAAAAGGTATCCTTTCTCAAATGATTGATGTTTACAATGAATATAATTGCTCAGTAATTGCAATTGAAGAAATACCAATTGAACATGTCAATCGCTATGGAATTATAAGTGGTAATTTAATTAAGGGCAAAGAAGAAATATATCAAGTCAATCAAATGATTGAAAAGCCTGAAATATCCGAAGCGCCAAGTAATATGGCTATTATTGGCAGATACATTTTAACTCCTGATATTTTTAATATTCTTAAAAAGATTAAACCAGATGCAAAAGGTGAAATTCAGATAACAAACGCCCTACTTGAACAAGCAAAACAAGGCAAGGTAATAGCTTGTAAATTTAAAGGAAAGCGTTTTGATTGTGGAAGCGTTAGAGGCTTTGTAGAGGCAAATAATCATTTTGCTAAAAAAATGGGAATCTACGACTAAAATAAAAAATTTATTATTAGCTTTGAAAAAACTTCAAAGAGTATCTTCATATAGTAAATCTGTAATTTCGCACTGTGGCTTAAATTCTGGCACTAAATTGATTAATAATTTTCTTATCTCTTTATAATTTCCGTCTTGAGTTGCCTTATCCAATTCATCTAAAATTGGCTTTAATATATTCCATTCAAGCATTTCCTCTTTAGCACACATTATTAATGGATTATCAGTCGAAGCCACATTACTTCCAATTAAAAGCTCTTCAAAAAGCTTTTCACCTGGTCTTAATCCCGTGTAATGGATTTCAATATCACCATTAGGATTAGATTTATTTTTAACCTCAAGGCCGCTTAGTATTATCATCTTTTCAGCTAGCTTTTTAATTGACATTGGCTCACCCATGTCAAGAACAAAAACATCCCCTCCCTTACCCATAACCCCCGCTTGAATAACTAATTCTACTGCCTCAGGAATTGTCATAAAATATCGAATCATATTTTCATTTGTAACTGTTACTGGGCCACCAGCTTTAATTTGTTTTTCAAATAAGGGTATTACTGAGCCAGAAGAACCTAAAACATTACCAAACCTTACTATAGTAAAGCAAGTTATTTTTTGATTATTAGAAAAGGCTTGCAATATCATTTCAGAAACTCTTTTTGTGGTACCCATTGTATTTGATGGTCTAACCGCTTTATCTGTTGAAATTAAGACGAAGTCATTAACACCCTCTTCAATAGCAGTTTGGGCACAATTCAGTGTTCCAAAAATATTATTATTCACTCCTTCAGCATTATTAAATTCAACCATTGGAACATGCTTATAAGCAGCTGCATGATAAATAGTTTGGACCTTAAAAAATTTGAAAACTTCAGCTAGTCTATTTTTATTTGTTACTGAGCCCAATATTGGAATAATTTCAACATTTGTTTCATCAAAATTTAATAACTCGCTATGAATTGAATAAAGAGCGGCCTCACTAACATCAAAAAGAATTAATATTTTTGGCCTTAAAAATAATATCTGACGACATAATTCAGATCCAATAGAGCCACCAGAACCAGTGACCATTATGACTTTTTTTTCAATATTTTTTCTTAATAAATTTCTGTTATTTGGCGCAGGACTTCTTCCAAGGACATCATTAATATTTATACTTTTTAAGTCTTCAATTTTAATTTTTCCTTGCGCAAGTTCTGAAACACCTGGTAACGATCTTACTAAAATATTATAGGGCTTTATATTTCTAATAATTTCTTGTCGTCGAGCTCTTGATAATGAGGGAATAGCAATTAAGACTGCCTTTATTAATTTATTTTTAATTAGTTGTTCAAGATTATCAGGAGAATATACTTTTATCCCATTAATAATACGTCCCTGCAACTCAGGCTGATCATCAATTAGGGCTGCAGGAAAATATTCTTGGGAATGTTTTAAAGCTAATGATAATTGCCTTCCAGCCTCACCTGCGCCATAGATTACTACATTATTTTTTACTAGTCCACTCTTGGTGCTAAGCTTATTAATTAGCAACCAGCGTGCAAACAGCCTTAATCCACTAATGACAAGAAGAGCAAGAATCCAATTAATCAAAATTACTGAACGAGGAACTCCAGGTATGGACGATAGAAAAATTATTAACCCATAAACAAGAGAATATAGAGTTACAGCTTTTGCAACACTCCAAAAAGCATCTAGTCCAATAAATCGAATTACTGATTGATAAAGATTAAACCAATAAAAAATTGACACTGCAATTATTGGCGCCATGGATATTAACAACAACATGTCTCCATTTGGCCAATACCACTCTCCTAGCCTCAAAGAAAAAGACCACAATAATACTAAAATGATTGAAATTGAATCAACCAAAATCATGGTTAATTTCTTTACCAATTGGCTTAACTGAGTTAATTTTATTATCATAATATTAAAAATAACTTTAAAAAATTAATGCAAAATATCTTTAGATTTTACTACCTTAATAAACGTAGCCAAAAAAATCTTTAAATCAAGCCTAAAAGATTGATTATTCATATATTCCAAGTCCAAATTAACTTTTTCAATAATTGATAATTCATCTCTTCCATTAATTTGAGCCCATCCAGTTAATCCAGGTTTTAAGGTATTTATCTTCCTCTCATTTCTAAGAGCAATCAAGTCTTCCTGATTATATAAAGCAGGACGAGGGCCAACAAAACTCATATCCCCCCAAAGAATTGAAACTAATTGAGGCAATTCATCTAAGCTGTAGCTCCTAAGAAATTTACCAATTGGAGAAAGATATTGATTTGAGTTTGTCATAAGATGTGATGGTAGGTCAGGAGTTTCAACTATCATTGTTCTAAATTTAGGCATCCTAAAATTAATTTCATTTTGACCAATACGATTAGACCAATATAAAATTGGCCCCTTTGAAGTTATACTGACTGCTATAGCTATAACAATCATTGGTAGCAGCAACAATAAAAAAAGAATTAAACTCATTATAAAGTCGAAAAACCGCTTCATTATTTCAATAGCCTCTTATAAAAATTAATTAATTCAAGAGTAATAATTTCCTGTGAAAAAAATTTAACTCCACGAGCAAGAGCATTCTCCCCCATCTTTAATCGCAAATTTTTATTAGTAATCAATGTCACAATTGCCTCTTGTAGGGATTTGATTGAATTATCAGAAGTAACTAATCCTGTTTCTCCATCAATAATAGAATCATTTAGTCCATATACATTAGAAACAATAGATGGAATACCGCAACAGGCTGATTCAATTACTACATTTCCAAAACCTTCCCTATAACTTGGCAATATTAAAATATCTGCTGCATTCATATAATCTTCTGGGTTCTTAGTAAAATCAATAAATTTTACAAAATCCATGCAAAGATTGAAACTCATTAGTAGCTCTTTTTTTAAATCATCCTCATCTTGTCCAACAATTAATAGAGTTACATTTTTATTTTTTTTAATCACTTCTATAAATGCCTGGGCAAGCTTAATTACACCTTTCTCTCTTTTTAATCTTCCTAAGAATAATAATACAACATTAGAGTTATCTATATGACAACTATCACGAATTATTTTTCTTTGAGATAGAGATGGGGAGAAGCGGATTGTATCAACTCCACATATTGAGCCACTACCCAAAACAAAGGAGGCACTATTAGATAGTATTTTTTCATTAATTAAAAAAATTTGTTGTGAATAACTATCAACTAAAATATTAGTATTGAGAGCGACAATTAACTTATCAAATAATTTTAACGTATATTTAAATAACCCTTTTTTGGTTGCCCAAACTTGTCCAGTAAAAGTATGTATTCGATAAGGTACGCAAGTCAATAATGCAGAAATAGCACATAATAAGCCAGCCTTTGGTGAAACAGAATGTACTAAAGAAAATTTATTTTTTTGAAAAATTAAAATAAGAAAAAATAATGCTTTTAAATCTGCAAAAATCTTAATATTTCGCATAATTGGTAAATTCACAATTTTTGCTTTAACAGAAATATTATCTAAAATTTCATCAAAACCATCTATATTTGTAATAATTGTTACATCATAAAAATCTACAAGAGAATTAATGTGATTTGCAAGAAAAACTCTTGCAACAAATGGTGTAGTAACAACGAAAGCTATCTTTTTTTTGGGAATGATTTGAAACGCTCCTCTAATGTTGTTTCAAATTGAAAGTTTATTTCATTTTCTATTTTGCGAGAATTATAAATTGATTTACCAGTCAATGCATTTATTCTAGATTCAGTTAATAAGTTGCTAAAATTTTGGAATAAGACCTTAAAAAGCAGACGAACTAACGATTCAGGAATATGAATTATTGATCGTTTAATATCTAGTCCAATTAATAATGCTTCAATCATTTTCTCAACATTTATTGACTGGGAAACAATAAATGTTTTTCCAATTGACAATTTATTTGATACACATTGCATCAAAGAATTAACAACATCGTCAACATGTACATAATTCACTATTGCATTTCTTCCAATATAGAAGAAAAGCCTCTTCTCTAATATATTTACTAAGTCAAAAATAGAGTTATTATTCATATTTTTTCCAAATACTATAGATGGCCTTACTATTGTGTATGGAATGCCGCTGTCCTTGATAATTTGATCAATCTCGGTCTTTGTTTTTTCATATACACTTATTGGGGCCTCTTTGGAGTTTTCGTCTATTTCTCCAGCCCTATGAGTCCCATAAGCCCCAACACTACTTAACTGAATCCATCTAGGAACGCCTTGTAATATTGATTCATCTAAGAGTTTTTTTGTAGCTTTAACATGTAAATCGAACATAATACTAGTATTGGTGTTATCACCAGCACAATTAATAACGATATCTGCGCCTTTAACAAAATGATTAAATTGGACCTTCTCATCTAGCAAGTCTGCATTAAAAAGAGTAACACCATCAATATCAAAACTAATTTTTCTTGATAGAATTCTTACTTCATAACCTGAAGACAAACAAGCTAAAACAAGCTTTCTTCCAATAAAACCTGAGGCACCTGTTATACTAATAACCATTTTTTTTGATTAAAAATTTAATAATACTATATCTCAGAAATCGTTGAGGAGGTCATGCCATATTTTTCTTCTAAAAAATGGTAATGATTAATAATTTTAGATAAATTCTCAAGATTATTATCTATATTTAATCCAAAATTATGAGGGTGCCAAAAAATTTGATAATTCATATTATTCTTTGCTGCATGCAACATTTCATTTTTAATCCGCCTAATCATTAGGAAATTTAATATATAGTTACTTGTATAGGGCCTTAAAACTCTATTACCTATTACATTGATAAGGCCATAATTAACATCTTTAACACTAACTTGATTACCACTAATATTAAAATAAGAGTCTAAACGTCTTAATAGTCTAATTGGGAAATTCATCCTTCTATGTCCTTTTGAATAAAAAAAATGGGTAGGATTTCCTCTAAAGTGGGTAAAGCCATTTTTAATAAGAGCATCAAAATAATTTATATTAATTTCATTTCTTGGAAAAACAATAGATTTAATTGGCTTCAATCCCTTATCTGAGGATATTGAAACCATTGAACTTACATCATTCTCAAATTCCAACTTAGTTTGGCCATTTTCAGTACAATAATAATGGCAATAAGTATGACTTGCTATCTCTTGGTTTTTAGTATTTTTAATTAAATTTACAAGACTACCAGCATAACTTAATTTATCTTGGTTTTCAGTCTCTCCAATTTCTATTTTATAGGGGTCTAAATATTTTTTATCATAAGATGGTGTTAATAAGGGCTTAAACTTTTTATATTCATCTTTGTTTGATGCAAATAAAAAACCAACAATAGCCCATGTTGCTTTAATGTTATTTTTTTCAAAGATATCTAAGATTTTAGGAATTGCCAACCTGGCACCAAGAATATTTTTATTATATTCATCCCCTAAGACATCAAATACCCCCCATTTCAACTCAAAATCAAGACTAATTATAAATTTTGACTTCATTATGATGACCAGTCAAAATCCAAAGGATTAATCTGCCAATTATTAATATCAAATATTCTGTCATCTACTACTTCTTCACGAAGAATTTTTCCTGATAAACGAATATTCTTTGGTTGATTTTTTTTATATAATTTAAAAAGATTAATTGGTTTAAAACTTAAATGACCAATATAACTAATCATATCAACTTCATCAAATTGCGTCATCTCCTTAACCACTTTTTCAAAATTTATCTTAGTTAATGGACTTATATTACTTAAAATTGCAACCCGGGCATTTTTTACTTTTTTGACTGAATAATTAAATTGTACGCCAGATTTAGAGATGGCTTTAAATTTATTTTTTTTAGATTTAAACACAGTATTTTTTTTAATTATATTTCGATGAATTGGGATTTCTGATTTTTTAGAATTAGCAGCAAAAATATTAATAAGTGACACAATTTTTTTAAGTATGTAGTCAAATATCTTTAAATTTTTACTAATAAAAGATAAATTTAATGGAATCAAATATATGTCAAGGTTGTATATATTTTTCCACTTCAATACACGCTCTCTAATTAAATAAATATTATCGTTTGGAAATCCATAAACAAAACTGACATTTTGTTTAGTTAGCTCTGTGTAAAGTAAATTTGTCATTTTTTTTAATGTGAAAGGATTTCCTTGATAATCAGGCTTAATCATCGTATCTACTGATTGAGCAAATACGACACTTTTTCCAAAATAACTATAAAATTCTGGAATTGCAGCATATGATCCGACTATCTTATCTTTATCATATGCTAAACAAAAATATGAACACCCAAGATCCGTATTTTCAAATTGGTTTATAAAGTCTTCTAGTGTCTTTTGTATTGCAAAAACTTCAAAAAATAAATCACATATTTTTTCTTTTTCAACTCGTGACATCTCATTTGTTTTTCTGACAATAAAGTTCATTGTAATTTATTTCGTATTTTGTGTATTAGATTCCATACGTTCACTCCAAAAAAAGAAACTATGTAAAGAAATAAAAAACTAAAATTAAGAAATCTATACTTAGATAAAGCATCTATTGCCTTTTTATTATCCTCAACAGAAAAATAATACATTGCTCTAAAATAATGCACCTTAGCATAAGCTTTTTTATACTGGTTGGGATAGCTAACCTTTAGTTCTGGATATTTTAAAAATACTCGATCTAATGTAATTTTCGTCTCAATCCACCATCGCTTAATTTTTTTATTTGTCAGGGAGTCACTTGACTGCCTATATTTAATTAGATATTCTTTTAAAACTATTGCTTTGTACTCACATGCTAATAACATTAATAAGTCATAATCTGGTGAGAATTCTAAACTCGTATCAAAACTTATATCTATATCATTCCTGATTAGGACTGATTGTATGCCAATTTCAAAACTATCCAACTGTTGCTTAATAGTAAAACCACTTTTTGCAATTGGAATAGTATCTCTCAGTTTTTTTTCGTTCTCATCAATATAGTGAACCCCTCCATAGCAAAATTTGTAATCTAAATTATCTTCTAGCGCAGCAACTTGTAAATTAAGTTTATTCGGCATCCATAAATCATCACAATCTAAAAAAGCCAAATAATCTCCTTGTGCTTTACTTAGAGCTAAATTTCTTGCCTCACCTATCTCAGTAGTTTTGGTTACATGGTAATACTTCAACCTACCATCATATTTTTGAGCAATATCAGAACTATCATCAGTTGAAGCATTATCCCAAAAAATGATTTCCCAATTAGTGTAAGTTTGAGCGTAAATAGAATCTATTGCTTCTTTAAGAAATCTATCACTGTTATAACAGTTCATTACGATACTAATAAGTGGTTTAGTCATTATTTATATTTTAAATTTAATAAGAAATATTTTATTGTCAAGATTTTTTTTATACTTGAATGTAATATTTGAAACTAATTCATACTTAAATTATTTTTAACCAAACTTTTCAATGCTAATTTAGACATGATTTCCTCATGATAGCATTAGATGCAACAGCTGCATAAAAAAATTGCCCAGCTAAACTAAATAATGCACCGTAGTGCATAGTGGCAATAAAACCACCGATTATGTAAATTCTTGTTCCTTTTTCACTAACCCAGAATAGAATCGAAAAAAGACCAAATAAACCGTAAAGACCCAGATTCTGAATCATATTAAAAAGTTGAGAATCTCCACCAATTTGTTGATTTACCTCAATTGATAAATTCCTACCAAAAAAGATATTCTCTGCTTCAGCAACAAGATGAGTTAATCCATATAGTTTTTGATTAAAGACAAACAATATTGAATCTACACTAAATGGATTTTTAAGAAATGAGAAGCCAAATAAAAGTTCTATAGCAAAATACAATAACAAACAAAAAGCTAAAAAAATCAAACCAAGGCTAAAAAATTTTATAAAAGACAAAACTAGAGATAGTATTGTTCTTTTCTGAAGTTTTTTTAAAAAATGCATAATCCACATGAATAAAAATACGGCCACAGCTGTATTTGATGCAGACAATACAAATGCAGAGAAAACTAACACTATTAAATGCATAGGAACGCCATCTTTTCTCTTGTCAAATAGAATAAAAAATAAAACTACTAGCATTGAGCCACTGATACTTGAATTTAATGCAGGCCCAAATGCACGATAAAATCCACTACTAGTTTGCGCACGCGCAAAACCCAATTGATCAATTGCAAGATTTTCAAGAGCTTTGGATGGGTCATCATAGAAAAATGGCAAATTACTAAATATATTTGTAGAAATTACCTCAAAAAAAACTAGTCCAACTAATCCATAGATTAACCAAGACTCTATTGAAATTTTCTTATTAATTTTAAAATAAACTGTGACTAATAAAACTCCTAGATAATATTGAATCATTTTTAAATTCAATTCAACTTCCCCACCTCGCAAATATATTGATACAACTATACTAAAAATAAACACTACAACTATTATTGTGAGTTTATTTCTTATCAGCCTATTAAAATTAGTTATTAGGCTTAAAAGCACTATCGGATAGAATACAATCTGCAGAGAGATTACTTGTGAAAATAAAAGTATGAACTCAGAAATTCTAGCTATAAATGAATTTAAAATTTTAAACAAGTAATGCATTATTGGTTAGCAACTAAAATTGAAAAATTTCATGGATTAAGATTATTATTTATTATAAAGCTAGACTGACAAAAACGTAATAAATCATCAATTTCTTTAACTTTTTCTTCATTTTTAAATTTAACTCCTACTGCAGTAATTTTATCAATACGATAGTCCAACTTTTCTTCAGAGAAGCTTGTATCTGTATCTTCTTCTTTGCAACTTATAGTAGGCTTAAATCCTAGAACCACAGAACATCGTTCTTGAATTAACTGAGCCATTGAAATAACAGATTGTGAAGCTCCACTGCCAAGATTATAAAGTTTAGATTTTTTAGAATCCTCAGCTTCAATAGCAATTTTTTCAATAGCTAGGCAAATCTGATTAATCCCAATAAAATCCCGCTCCTGTTGGCCACTGGATTTCAAAATCATTTTATGCGTCAAAACTGCTTGTTTACATAAATCATTAATCAGTAACATCCAACAATTTACATCATCATACATAGGCGCACCAAATCCATTTGAAAGGCGAAAAACAAACCCCTGAGTCATACCATGCTTATTAGCAAGATTGACAGCTAGATCACCAACAAGATGAGATGAAGCGTATGGATGAATGTTAATAGGAGAGCTTTCTTCAGTAATTACTCCAACTAGTGGATTTGAGTATACATGAGCAGTAGAAAGATATATAAATCGCCATACGCCTGCTTTACTTGCAGCCTTTACAAATCGAGTAGTGACTCCACCATTAAATTCTAATGCAGCTTTTGGGTTTGAGGCACAATCTTGAGCATTCATCCCTGCTGCATGAATAACAATATCCATACCCATGCAGATCCTTTCAAGAGCAATATCATCATCCCACTCAATCTTTTTTACTTTAATTTGAGACAAAACAGTTGTTCTTAAGCTATTTCGCGAACCTATTACAATTTTATGTCCTGCTTCAGATAAGTATTTTGCTAATCGTCCACCAATAAAACCGAGTCCACCTGTAATTAGTATTTGCATGTAAGACTAGGTAGTCCAAGGAGCGCCTTTCTTCCAAAGTGATTCCAATAGCTCATGATCTCTTTTTGTATCCATGCAATGCCAAAACCCATCATGGTGGTATGCCATCAATTCACCTGCTTTAGTTGCCTGCTCTAATGGCTCACGTTCTAGCAATGTATTATCACCTGCAATTAGCTCAAAGAACTTTGGTTCAATTACAAAATAACCTCCATTAATCCAACCATCATGTAATTGTGGCTTTTCCTGGAAACTTGAAACACGTGAACCATCCATCTCAAGCTCACCAAAACGAGCTGCTGGTCGAACAGCCGACACTGTAACCATTTTTCCATGACTTCTATGAAATTCAAGAAGTTTATCTAAATTGATATCTGAAACACCATCACCATAAGTTAGCATACAAGTTTCATCTCCAATATATTTCTGCATTCTTTTTACACGACCACCAGTCATTGAAGAGTCACCTGTTGCAACTAGTGTTACTTTCCAATCAACCTCATCAATTTGATGTGGTAATACATCACCAGAGGCAAGATCTACCGTAAAATCTGAATTAAGAGAGCGATAGTTAAGAAAATACTCTTTTATAACTTCCGCTTTATACCCTAAAGCTACATAAAAGTCTTTATGTCCAAAGCTAGCATAAGTTTTCATAATATGCCACAGAATCGGCTTATTTCCAACTGGAACCATTGGTTTTGGAATTACACTGGTGTATTCAGACAAGCGCGTTCCAAAACCACCCGCCAATAAAATTACTTTCATAAGTTAGCCTTTAATTAAAATTAAGTTTAAGGAAATTATCGATGTTGTAAGTTCCAATTATATGGAATATCAGAGTCTGTTGGCTCTCGTCTTATTAGCTCATCATCACTATGGGGAATAGTTGCGCAATTAGCAATAATAGATGTCTCAGGACCAATGCTTTTGAAGCCGTTCCAAATTAATGGTGGGACAGTCAACAACATATAGTTTTCAGGTGATAGAAAAATTTCTTGAATTTCTCCACATGTAGAACTCTCAGAACGATCATCATATAAAACTATTTTAATTTCCCCAAAAATTACAGCGTAGTTTAAGACCATTTCTTTATGCAGATGCCAAGCTTTTACAACTCCAGGATGAGTGCAAGAAAAATAAACCTCACCAAATTTTGTAAAAGCAGGTGAGTCTGCTCTTAACATATGCATAACTTTTCCTCGTTCATCAAAAATTTGCTTTAAGGGCGTTAGTGTAACTCCATCTATCATATTAACTCCGGAAAAAATTCATATATCTGTTTTCTAGTAATCTTTTCAGCATCTCCACCACTCATTACTGTTTTATACCAAAGCGCTGTCGCTTGTAAAGTTTTTTCACTATCCCATCGTGGATACCATCCAAGCAATTGTTGAGCTTTATCACAATTCAATTGTAATAACTGAGCCTCATGAACCTGAACTGGTGATTCGGTAATTTCAATATGACCCTTTCCAAGGTGACTAATGATAACTTCTGCAACTTTTTGAACTGTACAAACTTCTTTAGTAGATGGACCAAAATTCCATGATCCATTCCAATTTTTGGGATTCTCATATAAACTAGCAGCTAACAATAAATATCCTGACAAAGGCTCTAAAACGTGCTGCCAAGGTCGAGTTGCAGTTGGATTCCTTAAGCAAATTGGCTCATTTGATTCTATGGCACGAATACAGTCTGGAATGATACGATCTTCAGCCCAGTCTCCACCTCCAATAACATTCCCAGCCCTGGCAGAAGCAGCTCCAAAATTTGGCCGCTGCTGAAAAAAAGAACGGCAATAAGAAGAAAATACTAATTCTGCAGCTGCTTTTGAAGCACTGTATGGATCATGTCCACCTAATTTATCACTTTCTCTATAACCCCAAATCCACTCAACATTTTCATAACATTTATCTGAAGTTATATAAACTAGCGAGCGAACTGAATCACATTTCTTTACTGCATCTAATAAATTAACTGAGCCCATAATATTAGTGGAAAAAGTATTCACTGGATCATCATAGGAAGACTTGACTAACGCTTGTGCTGCAAGGTGAAATACAAACTCTGGACGAAAATCTTTTAAAGTCTTAGCAAGAAGTTCAGAATCATGGATATCCCCTTCCACATGTTTGATTTTTTTATCAAGGCCTAATAAATCAAAATGGTTCATACTAGGTAATGGTGGTAGAGCAAAACCCATTACTTCAGCCCCTAGCTCATTTAGTAGAAAAGTAAGCCAAGAGCCTTTAAAGCCAGTATGGCCAGTAATTAATACTTTTTTGTTAACAAAAGTTTTTTTTAGGTAGTGAATATTCTGCATATTTTTTTAGATTTAAGGTACATTTTTAACTTGCTTAAAGATTAGATTTATTTCAAATTAAAATTCCATTTTACTGGTAACAGAAATAGAAAATTGGCTATAGATTGATTATTTGTAGAATTCTTTGACTTTAATAGTTAATTATTTTATTTTAATAAAATTTTTTTAAGCTCATTTATTGGATTTTGACTTTGTTTTGCATATTGATTACAAAATTTTATTCTAGAGTCCTGAATATTTTTTTGATTCCACCAATTATCAATATCATTCCAAATTTCATTAATCTTTTGGGCAATTGACTCTGGTGTAAAGTGAATAATCTCAGCATCAATCAAAAGTTGATAGTATGGTTTTGCACTTTCTCGTAAATGATGGAGATCATTCTGCCAAAAAGCTAATGTTGGAATATTTAATGATAAAGTTTCAAGAATCCCAGTAGAATCATAGCTATGAATTACTAACCTACTTTGAGCAATCAACTGCTGAATATCAATATTACTAGTATCTACTTTTAGTGAACAATCAAAATCTTTCCACCTAGACTCTTCTCCCCAATTAAACTGCCTAAAAGCTGGATGAAGACGAATAGTCAACCGCTCTTTTGCAAGAGTATTAAGGCCACTAACAAAATCCTGTTGCTCTTTAAAGTAATTACAAAATAAAAAAGAAGTATCCCAGGTGTGGATACGATGAGTAAAGTGGAGTTGAATTAATAATATTTGCCCCTCAGAATTATAATTTCCTGAAGCTCTGCCAGTTGTTTTAAATACAAATGCTGGAGTATGGTGAAGCAACTCATCAGTCCAACCCCATGTTAAATACTTGTCACTAGTAACCTCTTCATTAACTCCATAAAGGTACTTCGCAGTTCCATTATTATTACCATGTTGCCCTATAAAGTATTTTGTACCTAATTCAACTTTATTACCTGCCCATACTTTAAAAACATCATCATTATAATAGTTATTACTTGTAAAAATAAATTTAGGATTTTTTGGCCAATGTTGTTTTTTTGAAAAATTATTCAAATTTAAAAAACCTTCTAAAAAACTTATTGGCATTAACTCAAAAATCATTAAACTCAAAATTTTAATCAGACTAGTTGATGATTTTTGTGCTAACTCGTTAGCTAGTTTCTGACGAATAATTAAATTTGGTTTTTTGTTAACTTTAAAATTAGAATTACCCCAAAACTGAGGCAACTGACTTAAAGCTAAATGTAATTTAACCTCTTCTTTTTTAGGAAGATAGCTATTAATAATAAAGGCATCAGTATCTCTAATAAAAAAACTTAATAATAAACCAACATATTTATAGACCCATTTTAAAAAAATCTTACTAGGATTTATTTTGACTCTAGAAGATGGAAAGCCTGAATAAATTTTAATAATTTCAATCGAAGGAAGGCTTATTCCTAATAAATTTAGAATTCTTTCATAAAGAATATTATTCCATCTGTTATCACTAAAAATTGCTATAGTTGACTTAAAGTCATCTGGAGCAAGAGAAAAGTCATCTTTGTCATATACTGTCATGCCTGATATTGGATATTTTTGAAGGCATTTCTCAAGAGTTTTAACACGATTAAGAGTGACATCTATATTGTGACGCAACCAATGACCCAAAAGAATTTTCCAGAAACGTTGGCTATATTGCTTACCATGATAATGATTTAGTGAAGAGCATAACCTAGAAAATATTTTGATCTCAAAGTCTCTAGCTTGTGCATTATCTGAATCTCTTGAAGAATTATCTGACCCATAGGGCTCTGCAACAATTGCATCCATTTTTTCCCAAATATGTTTTCTGTCATATAGAAGGCACCACTCTCCCAAAAAGATAACTGGTCGGTCAAACTTCCAAGTACTTTCATCTGAAGTAGTTATTAAATATCTTGCTCTATTTTTTGTCACAAAATTATTCTATCATTTTATAAAAAACATGGAATATTAGTCATTCTGGATATTCTGGAGATTCTGGATAATAGAATTATTTAATAAAATTTCAACAATAGGGAGAAGCGTTTCAAATTTCTCACCTATAATTTCTGAAATCTCTAATAGATCCTTTGAGCCATCACAATAAGAAATTAAATTCATAATAGCCTCTACTTCAGCACCTGACTCCTTTGTGCTTAATGTTGGATAAAGACCTCTTTTCCCTAGCTGAGGCTCACAATTCATCATCGTTTTATAACAATGGTTGTTTTCAATGATTTGAATTGCATATTTGAGCGCATTAAAGGCGCCTTCAAGTCCACTTGGAGTAACTAGAGTTAAATCATCTAGTGAAGTATGGTATTCGGGATACTCAAAATACTTACTCCTCATTATTGTTGCAATAGGCAGGTCAACTCCAGGAGAACATAACTGCCTTTCATCACTTCCCCTATCTAACCAGGTATAGGATTTATAATGAGGATCAATATGTTTTAATACATGAATAGCAGCCCTATCCGAAAGGGTGTTTCCTTTTCTTGAAGGTAAATAAGAGTAACACCTATCATCACCTACGCAAGTTAAAACATATCCAGCAATAACATTTTCCTTTAAATGTTCTAAATGCTTGCTTAAATAGACAATTGAACCAATTGTTTCAGGGATAAAAATGATTCGATATGTATAAAGTCTATTATTCAAATTTTTTAACCAGTTTATTAACGCAATTGCAACTACTGGTCCAGATAACTCATTATTAGCCATTGATGGATGGCAGATATATGTTGATAAAAGAACTTCTTTTTTTGACTTACCTGGAAGAACTATATCCGCATAGTTTAGTACTCCTGGTTTGATTTCTGAATCTATAACGACATGATAGTCCTCATTTTTTAGTTCTAAACGTTGATTATGGGTGAGACAAAATCCCCATCTTTTTTCATAATAAGAAGTTATATACGGAATTGCAGAAGGCTGATCAGGTAAAGAATATAAAAAATTATTTAAACTCTCCAAACTCATCCACTCATCTATTGGCATTGAATATCCAACAACATGTAGGTTATTTTTCTTAAAATCAATAATCCTCTTACCAGATGAATCTGCAATATATGCATCCCGAATAGTCCATTCCTCAGGAACTTCCCAGTCAAAAACTTTGGCTCCAGATTGAATCGAGTGAATAGATAACTGAGGAATTTGATCATTAATATACTGTAGAGTTTTCCTAACACCGTCACCAGTTATACTCCGACAAAATGGAAATAAATCTTTAGCCATATTAAACATCTCAATTCCAATAGCAGGCTTATCAGTATTATTATTATTATTATTCATAGCAAATATATTTAATCATTTTAATAAAAATTTTATTTTTTCAATTTTTTGAGGCGCTAGAGAACCATGAAAAATATCAAAAATATTTTTCTCAGAGTACTCAAGACATGTTTCCTTTGAAGAGTATAAATAATATTCAGGATCTTGATTTAAACAAGTTTGATAAATTTTTTGAAAATCTTTTTCATTTATCCCATGCAACCAATTTTCTCCAAGTTTACTGCGCTTTATGATTTTTAAATCTGTAGCTAATGCATCTAAATTAGCTAAACATGGAACTTTATCTTTATAAATATTTTCTTTTCTAACAAAAGAGTCAAATTCAAGCTCATTTATAACCCCATTCACTCTGATCTTAGCTATAAACTTCTTAAGAAACCTTGAGTGTGCTGAAAACTTTTGATCATAATAGTGTACATTCGTAATGGTATTTAACCCCGCACCTAATACTAATATATATGGTTCAGGTAAACCAGAGAATAGATCATAAAATGAATTTTTTCCAAAACAAGTAGTATATTTTTGTTTAATTAAAATATCATTGTGTTTACCCCAACAATTGTGAGAGTAAATAGGGTGAGTTGTTCTAATAAAGCCTGGTAAATGTCTAGAGAATTCACCCAAGACACCTACAACGCATTTTGACTTGTTAACATCAAAAACCAAATCTTTGTAACCACTGAATGTGTAAGAAGGTATGGAGAGACTTCCATGCTCTCCAATACACTCTTGTACAATCTCAACAATCTTTTGGACAGCATTCTCACCTTGGATTCTTCCAAAGGAAAATAGTCTGGAAAATAATATCACTGATTTTCCAGATAAATTAAATTTTTCTAAGCTTTTACGAAAATCCACATCTGAAATAACTTGATTATTGTCAGCTTTAAATAAAATCATAGATCGTTAATTAATAACTCTAGTAATCATTTGATTAATAGCCATAACAGAATTAAAGTTAAAATGAGAGAATTCATCGGTAGCTATTGAAATAGAGAAGCTTTTTTCAAGCTCTTCAATTAAATTTAAAGTCATTAAGCTATCAAGAACACCATCATCAAGAAGACTTTGTTCTTGAAGCAATTCTTTTTTTATTACAGATTCAATAATTGACTTTATTTTTTTGTAATTGATGTTTTCACTCATATTATTAATATTAATAAATAATTAAACTTATTTTAGTACTTTTTATTTAATAGCAAGCTTTTTAAGCTCAGTTAATGATATTTTTCTAGAACTAGTTCTTGGAAAGTTAATTAACGTATGAAATTTGCTCGGAATATGATTTTTTTGCATATTTTTTTGACAATATTTTTTTAGCTCATTTAAATCAAAAAAATCATCAGTAACTAAAAAAGTGTATATTTCCTCACCATAGAGTTTGTTAGGAACACCTAGAGTAAAGGACTCTTTAACCCCTTTACATCTTGACACAATTTCATCTATCTCTCTAGGATTAATATTAAAACCACCTTTTTTAATTATTTCCTTTTTTCGCCCTGCAATAGTAAGATAACCATCTTCATCTAAATATCCAAAATCACCAGTATGAAACCAACCATTTTTATATGCTAGGTTTGACTCTTCAGTCTGCATATAATAACTACCAAAAAATGAGTCAGATTTAACTAGGATATTTCCAATTTCATTATCTTTTGCAGCTTGCCCAGATTCATTTTCTATCTTTAACTTACAGTTTAATGGAAGGCCAACTGACTTTGCTTTACTCACTTGCGAATCATTATTTATTGTCATAAATAAGGCTTCTGTCATTCCATATTGCTGAGTTATAGGAATTTTATATATTGATTCAAAGATTATTTTACTTTGAACCTCTAATGGTGAAGTTCCACAAATTACATGCTTAAAACTTGGAAGTGGTAATTTTGTTCTTTTTCCTATCATATTTAAAATAGGAATCATTGAGGGTGTTAAATGAAAAATACTTGCATCATTTTTATGAGCGCTTATTAAAATCTGCTCAGCACTAATTAAGCTTAATGGCCCACCATATAAAGTTTTTCCTCCTAATACTAATGCAGTAAGAAAACTATTATATAAACCATGTGCATAAGAAAGTGGGGATGTACATAAAAAGACAGGATTCTTATCAAAATCTAAATTTAATCTAAGACTTTCTATATTTGACCAGATGTTATTTAGTGATAATGGAACACATTTTGGATCTCCTGTAGTCCCACTAGAAAATAATAGCAGAGCTGGAGAATTAATTTCATCAATATTTAGTGTAACTTTTTCAAAATAGTCTCTAGGCTTTATCTCATTAATATTGATATATTGAAAATTACCATCATATTCATTATCTACAACTAGAAATTTAAAATTAATCATAGATTGAATTTTTGATAACCGAGTACTTGAAATAACCCTATCAATAATTGCTGGTATAACTCCCATTTGCCAGCAAGCCAAAATTGTAGGAAGTAATGATGATGGCTTTGTAACCGCTACACCTAAACAATCACCACTAACTAAAACCCTTTCTAACTCAGTTTTGATTACAAAAGCTTGACAAAATAAATCATTATATGAGTATGTTTCATTCTCTAAAATATCAATTAAATAAATATCATTTAACTTATTAATACTATGAGAATTTAGTTGCTTTTCCCAGACATTTTTATTTTTTTTTTCTACTAGAGTTGTTAACTCAAAAAACCACCAAAATGGAAATTCAGATGTTAGTGGTTTTTTTAGATTATCAATTTTCTCATTCTGATCATATGTCAATTCTCTTACTTTTCTTATTACTAAATCAGAATTCTCTACAGTTTTTGATAACTCTTCAAGAGATGGTGTAATACGATATTTTCTATTTTTGTACTCATTTAGTAACATAAAGGGCTGACTTCCTTCAAAATATGGTTGAAGATGAAAACAACCATGAGGATCCATGATATAAATACGTCCATTTGGGCGAAGACATTTCCTTAAGTGAGTCAGTAAATCTTCAGCAGTTAAATTTGTTTCTTTATAAGGCACAAAATAATATAAAAAAACATCTGACAACCAAATAATATCAAATTTATTTTTTTCTAAAGAATCAAAATCGCTGTGATTTTCAAATGACTGAACTAAATATTCAACTTTATCATCATTTGAGTGCTTTTCTTTTGCAATTTTAATATATTTTTGCGAGGGATCAACTCCAACAACATTTGCATTTCTGTGACTAAAAAAACTGGAATAGTATCCGATACCACATCCAAAGTCTAGCAAATTCTGGTTGCTTAAGTCTTCATTAAAAAAACTTTCCATAAATTTTTCTTGGACGTATCTATACTGATTATCACGAAGACTTAAAAGATCTTTATTAAATTTTTGGTCTACCCACCACATTTCAGGATTTTTCTTCAATGAAAGCATATGAGAACCTAATTCTTGATGAAAAGTACCAGTATGGTTTGTATCAAATAAATTTAACTTTTTATCAATTTTTTTGACATATTCATCATCTGAAACTAAGATATCTAAAGATTTAAGTAAATTAAAAAAGTCTCCTAGACTTGTTGGCTTTAATGAAGTTTCAATATCAAATTTAATGCCAGATGGGTTATCTAGCATACATCCAGATAATGAAAATTGTGTTATGTCTAAAGCATTAATAATCAAACTATAATCAATTATTTGTTTACTAATATATTTACTTACAAAACCCATAGAGCTCGTTTCAGTTAAAACTCCTTTTCTTAGTAATCCTTGATAATATAAAACCCTTTCATTAGAAACTTGAAGAATTAAAGTATTTGGTGATAGATAAAAATGTTTCATGTTGAAGGTAAATCATATGCAGTAACTCGAGCTGGAGCACCGTCAAATCCTCCTAGCTTCAAAGGCGACACCATAAGAAAAACATTATCTGATGTCAAGGATTCTAGATTAGTTAAGTATTCTACGAGAATAATATTGTTAGAGAAAAGTAACTTATGGTTTGGACAGTCTAGTGAGCACTCTTCACCATAATATGCACTATCTGGAGATGGAAAATCAAGTGCTACTAACTTAACTCCATGATTAATAATGAGTTCTGTTGCTTCTTTTGTTAAGTAAGGCCAGTCTTGATAAAATTGCTTTGAGTTCCAAAATCTACTCCAGTCTGTTCGCAAAATAATTCTTTCTACTCCTTTTTTAATAGAATTTTTTATTTGATTAACATCTATTATTGAGCCTGGCTCAAGCTTTCCTAAATTTATGACCTGTGCTTTTCCAATCATAATGTCAATAGGCAATTGATCAATAGTCAAACCTTCTTTTTCAAAATGTCTCATTGCATCAACGTGTGTTCCACAATGCGAACCCATTGTAAATTTACGTGTTTCTCTGCCTTCTACCTCAATACGTCCAACAATTGATGATTCGAATTTATGATGTGAAGATGTAGGATAAGTAATCATGCCATCTTCAAGGAGCATTGATAAATCAACAATATTTTTATTTTTCATAAAATTTAGGCAAACTTTGCTCTTCTCCATAGTATTTGGCATATCTTATCGCCTTGTCATCTGACACTTTATTTAAGCTCATTGCAACTTCATTAAGTAATTCTAATGGAAGATCTGTTTGAGTAACTTTACAAATATCAATAATTAACTCTTTAGGATCAATTGAGTACTTACTCGCTGCCTCCAGAATTAATGGCATATAACTTGAGTGAAAGCCTGAATAACCAGAAACAACATCTAGGGTATCTAGGCCTTTACTTTTGATAAAGGGCCTAATACTATTCTCACTATAGTTCATTAAATCAATATAATTAATTCCTGAATCAATACCATAGCGATTCAAGACGCTAATGAATGATTCTGCTGGAGTATTTCCTGCACTTCTCCCAAAACCTTGGAGAGTAGTATCAATAATCTTCACATTTTCCTGGACACATAAAAGGGAATTATAAACTGCTAAACCTAAATTATTATGGCCATGAAAGCCCAATTCAACATTTGGAAATTTTTCGTTAAATTCATTTACATAAGCTTTAATTTCATCGGGCAACATACTTCCAGCAGAATCTACTAAGTAAATCATTTTTGCACCATATTCAATAGCCTTTGCAGCGTTCTGCACAAAAAATTTTGGGCTTACTGTGTGTGATTTCATAAAATTCACAAATACCTCTACTCCAAGCCTAGAAGCTAATTGAATAAAGTCTTGCGCATTTGATATTTTTGAAGGATCAACTCCAATACGGATAAAATCTATTTCATTATCTACTGCAAGTTTTATATCATCTAAAGAAGAAACTCCTGGAATACAAAACATTCCCCATTTAGAATTATTAACAGCAGAATTTGCAGCAATCATATACTCTTCATCAGTTGCAACTGCTTTATATTTAGTAGTAACTGATGCGCCTAAGCCAACTCCATGCCCAACCTCAATATATTCAAACCCTAGTTTTTCTAAATTACTAGAAATTTCTTTAGTATCCTCTGCAGTAAATTTAAAGTTATTTTCATAGCTTCCATCTCGCAAAGTGCAATCAAGAATTTTAATTTTTTTTATATTAGAATCCATATTTTTTAATGTTTTTTAAGTAAAGAAAAAAGATAACTACATTAGAGGTAAATAATGTTGAAATTTAGAAGAATCAATTCTACCTATTTCTAGAATATTTACTTCTTTAAAATTGTATTTAATGGGTAATCCAAAGCAAATTAATTCCACTCCTTTTTGAGCCGAGTGAATCTAAGCATACTAAAGTTTCATATATCTTTATACTGCAAATTTTCATATCGTATATTAAATCTTTTCTATTGAAATAATACCTAAAATATAAGCTAAATCATGATGTTAAAAAATCAAATCAAGAGATAAAGGAGTGCCTCGTAATATATTAAATTTTGCGGACTTACCCAAAACTTGATTATAATATTTTGGAGCTAAGCCAAAACCTGGACGAATACTTCTGACATGCATTGCAGTAATTACCTCTCCTTTCTTAATATCACTTACACAGTAAAGAGAGCGTCTGAACTTAACATTGTTAAGTTCACTAGATTTTAGGCCATAATCAATTTGCCCAAGTCCTTTCCATGCAGTATGAGCGCCATTACACAATTGCTTTAATTCCCTTGACTCAAGAGAAAAGGAGTCATCAGCACCACCACCATTTCGATCTAAGGTCACATGTTTTTCAATAATTGAGGCTCCCAACGCAATACTGCTTATTGCAATTGTGTTGTCAATAGTATGGTCTGACAAGCCCGTAACCAGTCCAAAAACTTTCTGCATATCAACAAGTGTTCTCAAATTATAATCTTCAGCTGGAGCTGGATAACTGCTTACACAGTGCAATATAGCTAGGTCCTTACAACCACTCTCTCTTGCAACTTCAATTGCCTCTTGAATCTCTTGCGCATCTGCCATACCTGTAGAAAGAATCATAGGTTTTCCAGTTTGCGCTACATATTTAACTAAAGGAAGGTCTACTAGTTCAAAAGAGGCAATCTTGTATGCTGGTACGTTTAAGTCTTCTAATAGGTCAACAGCAGTATTATCAAATGGAGAGCTAAATATTGTAATACCAATTTTTTTTGCGTAATTAAACAAAGGCTTGTGCCATTCCCATGGCATATGTGCACTTTTGTAAAGCTCATATAAGCTTTGGCCAGCCCAAAGTCCATCTGTTATTTGAAAATCTGGCGAATCATTTTCAATTGTAAGAGTGTCTGGAGTGTATGTTTGTAATTTAACAGCATTAGCTCCGCACTTTTTAGACATATCAATGATTTTGTAAGCATTATTAATATCGCCATTATGGTTTGCTGACATTTCAGCAATAACATAAGGAGGATGATTCTGCCCTATCTTTTGATTATTGATAGAAATCTCATGCATCATTTTATAAATCCCATTCAAACTTCCTTTTTATAGATAATTTTTATTATGTTCTTGTGAACTTGTTGAATACATTTATAACTCTATTCACCCCTAGACCGTCACATACTGAAAAGGCTTGTAACGATATTGACCTCCAAAAAGAAATGTCGCAGGTAAAGCCTTGTAAATCTTTTTTTAAATTTTTAATAATTTTAACTGCCCCTATCTTCTCTAAATTTTTCGCTATTTCTTTTTGATTTTCTGCAGTAACGTATAGTAATGTTGGTAAGCCTAGACTGCATCTCTCCCATGATGTAGATCCACCAGCACCAATAGCTAAATCTGCATTTAACATTAATTCTGCCATATTATCTGCATCAATAATAATTGTTATTTTTTTATTTTTTGCGAAATTTTTTAGCATTATATTATGTGGCGAATTTTTGCCTAAAGCAACAACAACATTATAGTTATTATTTAGATTTTGCAAAATATCATAAGTAATATTTTTACTATCACTTCCACCCAAACTAATCAGAATATTTTTAATTTCTTGAGTATCTTCTCTTTTAACTAAAGCCCTATCTCTTAATTTTGAAAATTCAGACCTCAATAAAGCATAATCACAACCAAGTAATAACTCACAATCATTAGGTACTATATTTTTATAGTCCTTCTTCTGGGCACCTAAATTTTGATTCAACATTATATTGCAATCAAATTTTCTATCTGCCAAATCATCAATTACCATTAATTTTTTACAATAAGGTTTAAGTTTTTTATGCCATTGCTCATCCAAGGCATAATGATCTACAATTAACCAATCAGTATTTTCTGTTTCAAGTATTCCAATACAATCGTTAGAGTCTTGTTGTTGAGATGCTCCTAGCCAATGGGAGTGCGCTAATTTATTATTTAGTTTAGTACTTTTTATCAATTCTAGCGAGTGGACATTAAATCCACTTGAATTAATCTTTTCTATTAAGTTTCCTTCATGTTTTCTACAAATAAAACCAATATCAAATCCATTTTCTCTCAGCATTTTTCCCAAAGTTATGCAACGCATAATATGGCCTGTACCAATTAACAAAGAAGCGTCAACTCGAAAAATAGCTTTCATTAATTTAAGCGTTTAAATCCACTATGGCATACTGGCCCTTCTAGGACAGAATTCACATCCAACCCAAGTTCACAGTCTTTTATGATTGCAAATATTGGATCAAGCTCTGCAAAGTATCTATCTACTAAATCTTGCTTATGTTCTATGCAAGCATAAACACTGTTAGCAGCAAGATAGCCTTTTTTCAACATTTCCTGTGTAATGAAAGTTTTATAAGACAGCGCATTGAGCGAGTTAAATGAATATCCACTAAGTGCCGGCAACCCCCAGGTACTTATTTCTAATTCATGCTTATTTGCAAGAAGCTGCCATTTACTTGAGATATCATTACCAATTTTAGTAATGGTTTCCCATGATTTTTCGCGCTCCATAACTTCTAATGTTTTTAATGCGGCAGTTGGGCCAATACGCTCAGTCCAAAAAGTAGAGCTAATAAAAGTCTTCTGTGCTGCTTGCATAAACTCTTGCCTACCAATGCAAGCAGAAATTGCATAGCCATTTCCAAGAGCTTTAGCAAAAACTGCCAAATCAGGCTCAACATCATATTTTTTATGAAGACCACCAAATGTTTCTCTAAAACCTGAAGTACACTCGTCAAAAATTAAAATAATATTATTTTCTGTAGCTAGCTCTCTTACTTTTTTTAAATAGTTATCTACAGGACCTTCATTTCTTGAAACCTCCATTTTAATAGCTGCAATTTCACCATAATTATCCTTAATTAACTGCTCTAATTGTTCAATATCATTGTAATTAAAGGTAAGTGTTGTGCCCTCTAAATCTCTAGGAACGCCATTTGGCTGTAAGCCTGGTAGAAGATGTCCGTCAAGATTTTTATCACTATTAAGATTGGTAGATAAATACCAATCATGCCAACCATGATAACCACAAATAGCAACTTTATCTCTTCCAGTTGACGCTCTAGCTATACGAATCGCAATAGAATTAATTTCACCACCGGCTCTAGCAAATCTAACCATATTCGCCCATGGATGCATATCAACTAATTTCTCCGCTAAATAAACCTCTTCTGGGCAATTAAATGTAGCCATATTTCCATCTTTTATAGTTTTAGCAACTGCCTCATCAACTTCAGGATGACCATACCCCAATATATTAGTACCAATTCCCATAATAGACATATCAATGAATTCCTTACCATCTAAATCCCAAACTTTGCAGCCCTTAGATTTACTAAAGTAAGAAGGCCATTTTCCAGGTAGAAACATTTCTGGTCTTTTGGAAAGAAGCATATTACCGCCAGGAATAACTCTTTTTGCTCTTTTATAAAGTTTTTGTCCTTTATTCATAGTTGCTCCTTCATTATTTTTAATCTGTTGATTTTTTTTAAAAAGTTTAGGCTGAAGTCGCTTTAACTCCAAAACTTGCTTCCAATCAAAAAAGATATTAGGCAAGAAATACTCAAATATATTTGTCACTACAATCAAGTCTTCTGGCTCATCAATAGTCCATCTATAACTAGATAAATCTTCAATATTTTGCATTGAACCTCTAGAGAAAGAGTCAGAATTTCGGATGTAAGGTGTTACATGTTCTCTGTCAAACTCAGAGTCTGTTTCATTGTTTGCACGCTCAATTGACTTAAATGACATTACCTCAATATCTAATCCATCAGGGAAGGTTGCAGGATTAATATTTGAGAAATAATCTACATTTGAATTTTTATAGCTCTTGACACATTCATCAACTAATGTCGAATCAACTAACGGACAATCCCCAGTTATACGAACAACAACATCAGCTTCAGAAATTTTAGCTGCCTCATAAAATCTATTTAAAACATTTTTATCACTTCCTCTTGTGCAACAAAATCCAAGTGACTCTACAACTGATTGTAATTGGTCATTTTGCTTTTCTTCAGAGGCTGCAACTACAATTTCATCCAGCTCAATAGATTGAGATAATCGAGTTAATAAAAGCTCGATCATTGGTTTTCCAACAATAACTTTTAACACCTTGCCTGGTAATCTAGTAGATCCAATTCTTGCTTGAACTAATGCAACAACTTTCATAATTTATCCCAATTTGATGGATTTAATAAATCAACATCATTTGAATATAACTCAGAAGGTATATTTGGGAGAACGCCATTAGAAGCAATCATTATTTCCATTAGCTGCTCTTTAGAATCAACACCCACCAAAACATTAGATAATTCTGGCATAGTAATTGCATGTCGTATTGAGGCTTCTAATGCTGAAATTTGATTATCATTAAGCCATTCATGCCATATTCTCCAGAGTGGAGCCCATCTTTTAAATTTTTCTGGCCTTTCATGCTCATTCATTAATAACAATCCTTGCAAAAAAATTGAGCGAGCGTGCACCTCGATACCTCTATTTTGGAGTTCACGCAACATGCCACTATTAATTAACCTTCTATCCAATATATTAAATGGTAATTGAACTAAATCTATATCAAAATTTTCAAGTATCAATTGCAATTGATTGTAGTCATAAATTGACACACCAATTTTTAATATTTTTTGTTGTTGCTTAAATTTTTCGAGTTGATTAAAAAGTTTTTTAGACCCAGGCTTTAACAAATCAATGGCATTATGAATTAATAAAGCATAGGCTCTATCTTTTTTTAAATCTTTCAATGATTGATAGAAATCTTGCTTCATCAACTCTACATCATTGGTATTTATTTCAATATTATTAAAATGTCTCGTTTTAGTAATAACTCTAAATCTTTGAATATTAACTTTGCCTAAAATATCTTCACTACTACCATAGGCAGGGGCAGTATCTAGTAGATCAATATGTTGAGAATATGCATAATTTAATATATTGTCAACCTCTTTCGGTTTAACTTTGCCACTTTTTGAACTAATGCCATAATTAATTCCAAACTTAACTGTTCCTAGTACTATTTTTGACATACTTACTAAATAACTTTACCCAATACCTCAACAACTTGATCTTGCTGATCAAATGTCATTGCATTAAATAAAGGCATACTTATTGCATTTTTGTAATAAGCTTCTGAATTTGGAAAATCCCCATCTCTAAATCCTAGTTTTTGATAATAAGGGTGCGTATGAACAGGAATATAATGAACATTAACTCCAATACCACCCTTCCTAAGCTTTTCAAATATCTGATGGCGACTTTTACCAGCATCATCATAATTAATTTGAATTGGATAAAGATGTAATGAAGAATAGCTATCAGGACTTTGAAATGGAACAACAACAGGCAAATCCTTCAGCAAAATATCATATCGTATTTGAAGCTCATGACGCATTATGACAAATTTATCCAATCGCTCCATTTGAGAAATTCCTAATGCCGCCTGTAATTCTGTCATACGATAGTTAAAACCTAAATCAATCTGCTGATAATACCATCCACCTTCAATTTCTCTAGTCATCAAACTTGGATCACGAGTTATACCATGGCTACGAAATAGCTGCATACGTTTAAACAGGTCTTTATCATTAGTTGTCGCTAATCCACCTTCTGCTGTAGTGATAATTTTAACCGGATGAAAGCTAAAAATCGTAATATCAGAATATTGGCAGCCACCAATTGCTTTATCTAAATATTTACCACCGATAGCATGAGAAGCATCCTCAATAATTTTAAATCCATATTCTATACTAAGAGAATGAATTCTTTTCATATCACAAGATTGGCCAGAAAAATGAACTGGAATTACAATCTTTGGAAGTTTATTATCTTGCTTAGCTTGTATCAACTTCTTCTCTAATTCTTTAGTAGATAAGTTATAAGATTTCTGATCAATATCAACAAAATTAACTTGAGCACCACAATACAAACCACAATTCGCAGAAGCTACAAAAGAATTTGGAGAGGTCCAAAGATAGTCGCCCTCTGCAAGACCCAAGGCTAAGCAAGCAACATGCAATGCTGATGTTGCACTATTAACTGCAACTCCATATGCTACATCACAATAATTAGAAACTACCTTCTCAAATAAAGGAACTTGAGGGCCTTGCGTTAGGAAATCAGACTTTAAAGTATTAATAACTGAGTCAATATCAGCTTGATTAATATCTTGTTTTCCATAAGGAATCATTTTCAAATTTTACCAATTGAATTTGAATTTTTCGAAATCCATTTTTTTAATGTTTCAATATCCATCCAATCTTTATTATTATCTGAAGAATATATAAAATCTGAATCAACCTTTACCCCATCACCGATTCTTTCTGGATCGCTGCTCCAATTATTTATAGCCGGGAGTATTTTATAATTATCTGAATATTCATAAGTATAAGGAGAGTCCTCACAGCCAATCATCTGTTCATGTAATTTCTCACCAGGACGAATACCGACTTCTTCTTGTTTTGTAGAATTAGAAACAGCAGTTGCAATATCAGTCACTTTGATTGATGGGATTTTCTTAACATAAACCTCACCTCCTTTCATATCATCGAATGCATGCCACACTAATCCTACAGCCTCTTCTAGGGTAATCATAAATCTAGTCATACGCTTATCAGTTATTGGAAGCACCCCATCTTTAACGATTGATAAGAAAAAGGGAATAACAGAGCCACGAGAGCCCATAACATTTCCATACCTTACAACTGAAAACCTTGTGCTATGACTCCCACTATATGAATTGCCAGATATAAAAAGTCTGTCAGAAGTTAACTTTGTTGCTCCATATAGGTTTGCAGGGCTACTCGCCTTATCAGTTGACAAGGCTATTATTCGCTTAACACCATTATCAATGCAAGCATCTATTAAATTCATAGCTCCAATTACGTTTGTTTTAACGCATTCAAATGGATTATATTCTGCAGTAGGTACAATCTTAGTTGCAGCAGCATGAACTACATAATCAATATCTTGAAGTGCTCGAGATAAGCGATCTTTATCACGAATATCGCCAATAAAAAAACGAACACGCTCATCATCTCCATATATCTTTGCCATTTCCCACTGTTTCATTTCATCACGAGAATAGATAACAAGTCGTCGAGGGTTATATTTAGCCAGTGTCATTGGTACAAATTTAGAACCAAAAGAACCAGTACCACCAGTTATTAAGATAGAGGAGTTAGTCAGCATATGATTTCCTTTAAGTTATAAGTAAAAGTTTATTTAATAGAGAAATTAAGAGAGCATTTTGGAGAAATTAAAATTAATGATATTAAAAATCTCATGAAAGATTTCCTAATGAGATTGAACGAGCAGTTTCTAAATCTTTAGGTATCCCAACATCTAGCCATGGCTCATGCATTGGATAAGCAATGGTACGACTTAAATTTTTCTTCAAACGCTCAAATAAGGTAGGCATATCACAATGTGAGTTAGCAATCAAAACTCCTAATGCAGAGGGATTTAGAGCATAAACTCCTGCGTTGATATGACTTCGAGAAATAGGCTTTTCTTTAAACCCAACAATTTCAACGCCCTGTGTTTCAACAACACCGAAGGGATGCTCCCATTCATGTTGTCGCACAGCCATTGTTGCTACTGCATCATGTCTAGTATGAAAATCTAGCATTTCACCATAATGTATATCAGTTAAAACATCAGTATTTGTAACAACAAATGGCATATTAGGCAATATTTTAAATAAACTTAGTGCTCCTGCAGTTCCTAAAGGTAAATCTTCACGAAGATAATTAATTTTTACTCCAAAATTTTCTCCATTACCAAAGTAATCTTCAATAATATCTCCTAAGTGAAATATAGAAATAAAAAAATTACTAAACCCTTCTGATTTAGCTTTATTGATAATATGTTCAAGGATAGGCTTTCCAGAGACTCTAACCATTGCCTTCGGTAAATCTTTCGTATGAGGCATTAATCGCGTTCCTTTTCCACCTGCCATAATTACCATAAGGTTATTACGTTGGGTTTTTTCGGTTAGATCATCCCACAGATGCAAACCTACAATAATTTGGTTATCATCAACAATTGGAATTTGTTGAATTTTGTTAGCTATCATTAATTGCATAACTGTTTCACGGTTTAATCCAGGAGGAACAACAAAGGCATTTTTATGAATTACATCATTAATTGAGCTTTTTAAATTTAATCCTCTTAATAAAGCTCTCCTTATATCTCCATCAGATATTGTTCCAACTAATTTTCCGTTCTTAGATGCTATTAAAACAATCTTAATTGCAACTTTGTCAAGATTTTTAATGACATCATGAACAGAAACATCTTCTGATAGAAGAGCTTTTTGCCAAATTTCTATATTTTTTTTCATTTAATATATTATTAAGTTAATTTATTATTTTCTTAAATATCAATAAAACTTTTATTCAAGCCACCTATAAATTCTTGCATCTCTAAATATTTTAATATTTTTTTACTTGCGTCTCCATCACCATATGGATTTTTAGTATATTTTAATTTTTTCATAAAATTATCAGAATATGATTTTTTTATTGCTTTAAGAATTTCTACTCTATTTGGATCACAATCAATAACACTTCCAGCTTTAATTCTTCCTTTTTGTCTATTTCCTATATTGATAGTAGGTTTTTTAAAACTTGGAACTTCGCATAGACCACTTGAAGAGTTCCCAATCACACAATCAACATGAAGTATTGTTGATAAATATCTAAGTTGGCCTAAGGAGGAGAAAAGTTTCGAATTTTTATATTGATTTACGAATTCTTTCAACATTGATATGATAACTTCATTCTCAGGATCAGCATTTGGCATAGTAAAAATTATATGCGTTTTTTTTAATTCTGACAATGCTGATAGTAACTCTTTCATTTGAATCCGAGTTGAGCCTTTTTCTAAAGTTACTGGGTGAAAAGTTACTAGTAAATTCTTTTCTCCAAAAGTAAAACTTAAAGATTTTTGAAGCTCTTGGATATCTAAAAATTGTATTTTTTTAATACAATCCACACCCAAACCTCCAACTGTGAGTATTTTTTTTGGATCCTCACCTAATTGTATTACACGTTTTCTATATTCATTATGAGCAACAAAGTGAAAATGTGACATTTTAGTAATCGAATGCCTAATGGCATCATCAATGGCGCCTTCTGTCTTTTCTCCACCATGGATGTGCGCAATTGGAATCCGCGCAATCATTGCAGAGGAAGCTGCTACAAATATTTCATACCTGTCTCCTAAAATTAATACTAGATTAGGCTTTTCCTCCTTAAAAACATCTGCTAACTTTATCATAAGTCTCCCCATAGACTTAGCAATACTTTCACTAGTATCAGAGTCACTTAAGATTTTAATTTTATGATTTATATTAAGACCATCAGCCTCTATATCTTTATATGTCAAACCAAATTTATTAGATAAGTGTGAACCAGTTGCAATAAGGCATAATTTTAGGTGTTTTGACTGTTCAATACCTTGAATCAAAAGCCTTAGTTGCCCATATTCTGCTCTCGTTCCCGTAACAACACATATTTTTTTCACAGCGATATTATTTCATCTTCTAAAAAATCTTGTTTTGCTGTCTTACCAATAACATCATCCCACATCATTGGAGAAATTCCAGTTCCAGGTCTTTTAGTAGCAATATTTTTTGAACTAAAAATCTCCCCTTTTTTAATTTTACAAATAGCAACTATAGACTTTCTAACAATAGCAATATTTTTAAACTCACTTTGGCTTGGTTTTTTAATACTACTACCGAGTGACTTTTCTATATTTCTAATTGAATCTACCATTAGTTTAAAGTCTTTAGGCTCAATACTAGCCATATGATCTGGTCCATCCATATTGCAATCCAAAGTAAAATGTTTTTCTATGACTGTTGCACCTAAAGCTACTGCTGCAATAGGAACTTCAATTCCTTTTGTATGATCTGAATAACCAACATCTAACCCAAAGGCAATTCTCATGCTCTTCATTGCTAAAAGATTAACATCTTCAAAAGGGGTTGGATACTCAGTATTACAATGGAGCAAAGTTATATTTTTAATTTGAGTGCCTTCATTTTGTAAAATACTTATCACCTTTTCTATTTCACCTAAGTCAGCCATACCAGTTGAAACAATTAAGGGTAAGTTACTTTTTGCAAACTCCCTTAAAAGAGGAAGATTTGTTATCTCACCTGAAGGTACTTTAATTAAATTTAATCCTAGTTTTTTGAGCATTTCGAAACTATCAATATCAAAGGCAGTTGAGAAAAAACGAATATTATTTTCTTTGCATGACTCCATTAATTCAATATGTTGATCGTAGGATAGCTCTAACTTTTTTACCATTTCGTACTGACTCTCCTCAGGATTAAGTTCTTTCTGATACTTAGCTTTAGGAGCGTTCTTAGAAATACCCTTAGAAGTAATAAAAGATTGAAACTTTACAAGATCGGCGCCAGCTAGAGCTGCCTCTTTAATCAATTTCTTTGCAATATTGATGTCGCCATTATGATTAACTCCTGCCTCAGCTATAATTAATGTTTTCATATTTATATTATGATGAATATTTAAGTTATAAAAAAAATTGGGAAAAATTACGTGTAATTATTATTATTTTGGCCTACTAAAAAAAGGCAAGATAGTCGAATTAGGTTTCACATCGAAAAAAACTATTGAACCTGCACCAATAATTGAATTTACTCCAATTTTAACACCCTGTAAGATTATGGCGCCTGAACCAATTAATACGTTATCACCAATAATAACATTTCCATTTAAGGTTGATGAAGGAGCTATATGAACATTTCTTCCAATTTTTACATCGTGACTTAAAACTGAGTTAGCACCAATAATAGCATAATTGTCTATTTTTACATCTGGACCTATATTTACATTTGCTGCAATAAAAATACCATTTGAAATTTTAGCAGTTTTTGAAATATTTGAATTTTTTGAAATAACATTACAAAAAATTACTTCTAACAACTCTAATTTATTTAAAAAAATTTCACGTTTTAAATGAGATTCTTTACTAACTGATCCTATTGCAGGAAAATAACCATCAATATCATCAGAAACTTGGTAATCGTTATCTTTACCAAGATACTCTGCATCAAGAATTCCGCACTCTGGTGAAAAATAACCAGCTAAAGCGCAGTTATTTGATAAAACAACATCTGCCACCTCCTTTGCAAAACCACCACCACCAAAAAAAACTATTTTTCGCATATTATAAATTCCACAATGTCTTTAGTTTTGGTGATTACAAATATTACTTCTTTATCAAATAATTTTGCGTACATAGGGCCTCTAATTTTAAGCATTTTGTATTTCTTGATTACTTCTTCTATTTCTATTAATTTAAGAGAGTCATAACAAATATGGTGCAAACCTCCTCCTTTTTGAAGAAAATTCCAAGTAAAAGATTTTTCATCAATTGGCTTTATTAGCTCTACATAAGTTGAAGAATCTCCATTATTGCATAAAATTATTTCAGCATTTTGAACTGGATCAATAATTTTTTTATTTACTTGCAATTTAGGAAAAAAATCAAAATAAGATTCAAAATTATCAACAACATAGCCAATATGGTGAAGTTTCATTGAGCTCAAAATTCTTTACCTTTTTGTGAAATAAAAAATATTATCTATCATTATGAGTATAAATCAGCAACATGTTTAACCCAGGTGCTCCATTTTTTAAGTGGCGAACTTGTTGCATCAAACATTGTCTCATCAACAATAGAAATTTGTTTATCAAGCTTTTCGACTAAAAGGGATTCAGACTCCAGCAAAATATTAACAATAGACATAGAGTCTACATGATCAAAAATATTAAGATCGTCATTTATATCCTCTAATAATGCTGATTTTATAGTTTTATTTGCCTCTTTAATCGCTAAACGTAAGATGTTATCTATATTTTCCATCATGATGCCTCTTTAATATTAAAAAATTTAGTTTTTGTAGGGCCAGCACCTATCTTGTATTTTTTTGTCCCATTTTTTTTATTTTCAATTAATTTGAATCCATTCGAATCATAAAAATTTTTAGCGATATCATTTTTTTTACTTGGAATATACATAGATTCAATATTATTTTGTTTAAATTTAACACATATATATTCAAGAATTTCAACTTCAATTTTTCTCCCAAAAGCTCTGCAACTTATTAAAAAAGTATCAATAAAATTATCTTTAACTATAGCAACACCAATAACACCCATATCACCAAAATTATCTTTGAGACCAAAATCAACTACGCAATCCTTCTCCATAAAATTAGTTATATCAATTTCTGAATACCTTTTAGTTGTTAAATTAAATTGGTTTGTCTTATTTGTTAAATTAGATATTCTTTTAATTTGTGATGATCTATTAATACCAATTTCAAGATTCATTTCTAGAGAAAGAAGGTATTCATCAACATTTTTGATATTACTTCTATGTGTTTCTCTTTTTTTCTGATCTTGATATTGAATTGTTTTTGTCTTATCTTCAATTGACAAAGACCAAGTTTTAAAACCTTTTACGTTGTTTATTATATTTAGAGATTTTTCAGGAAAACGAGAATCAAATCTAAACGACTGAATTTCTGGCAAACTTGATCTGACCTCTTCCAGTTCAAATTCATTATCATCAATAAATATAAAAGAATCTGAATCAAGATTTAACTCTTTGGATACTTTTGAAATATTAATACTTTTAGGCTCCCAATTTGCAATGACCTTAATAAAATGCTCTCTCTTTAATGGCATGTCATGATATTCAAACATTTCATCAATCTCTTGTATATTATTTTTTGTTACCATTACTAGTAGAATACCTGTGTTGTGAATCTCTAATAATTGCCTTTGAAATTTTCTAAAAATTATTCCTGGATAATCTTTATTAATTGAAACACCCTCAACACCATCTTCGCCTACAACTCCGCCCCAAAGGGTATTGTCTGCATCTATAATTAAAACTTTTTTTCTAATATTAAATCTTTCTTCTATTGCAAGAGAATAATGAGCCAAAATATTTTCTAATGCACTTTTGGTATATGGCATTCTCATCATTAGTTTATTTTGTAAATTAAAAAACTTACTCAATCCGGTCTCAGATATTATTCTTTGCATGTCAATTAAAGAAATATTTAAATTATTTGTTGCCAAATCAATAATTTTTGAATTGATACTTGAGTATAAATTAATGCTCTCAAAATAATCAAAACCAATCACTCTATCCTTCACAAATGCCATCAAGTTAATAATTAATATAGTTGATTCATTTTTTGCAAAATGATTAACAGCATCACAATATTGATCAACTTTTTTTATGGTCTCTTCTTCACTCATTTCTTCAAAAAAGAAATCTGAAGATAAATGAATAATTAATATATCACAATCTACAGGCTGCATTAAAGCCTGAAAAACTTGGTCAATATTATGATGATAAAAGTCCAAATTCAAATCTAAATCTATAAATTGATCTAATTTGTTAAAAGGAGGAGTTATTACATCACCTACAAATGATATTTTTAATTTTTTTTTCAAAATAATTATGTTTTATTAGATATTAAGTACTTAATTAGTATTTTAAAAGGTCTAACTATTATGGATATAAGTCTCAATAAAAAAATTTTAAAATATAAATTAAAATTTTTAATATTAATTAAGTTAATATCATTTTTATTCAATTTTAATACAAAGGGTTTATTTGTCTTTAAATCTTTTGATGATAATATTTTGTATCTTCCATTTTTAAGAGCTTTAGTCCCAATCCTTGGGTTTACCAATCTTGTTATAGTTGTTTTATCTATCAAAAATTCATCTGACCAATCACCATAGCCATCATATCCAAGTGATGTTGATGCTGGAAAAAAACTAAAAAGTATTACATCATAATTTGTTTGGCTCTTATTTGGGGCTCTACCATGCCATGTATGATTGAAGAACAGAGAGATATCTCCTTGATTACCAGTTAATGGTGAAAATAAAAACAATATCCAGCGCAATATAACCACTGGAATATTAATTTTTAATTGTTTTATTGTTTTATTAAAAAGATGTGAGAATGGTAAAAAAATTGTTGCACCAAATCCTTTTTTATTATCAGCTAATAAGATACTTAAATTGGCCTCTCCTTCAGCATCTTGATGCAATGAAAGACCTTTATCGCCAACAGAGGATTTACGGTAAATAATTTGCCAAATTTTATAATCAGGCCCCATAACTTCATTTAAAATTTTAATAACGTTAATATCGTTTAATAACTTATTTAATAGTTCTGCAACTCTAGGGCTATGCTCTGGAACCCTTGTAAAGCCCTCTGCACCTGCCGAACTGTCAATTAAATCTTTATGAAGCTCTCCATCCTTACTTGACTCATTTAAGTTATTAAAAACTTTTCTACATAAATGAGTTAATTCATTAATCTCATCTTGGGAAAACACCAAAGGACCAGCATTAACAAATCCATTTAATTTTAAGTTATTTACAGTATTATTAATATCCATATATATTTATTAAATCTTAATTGTTTTTAATCTAGGCAAATTCAAATCCTCATGAGCAATTAAAAGAACAATATATTCTTGACTTAAACGAGAAATAATATTTATAACATTTTTTTTATTTTTAACATCAAGTCCTGCAGTAATCTCATCAAAAATTAATATATCTGCTCCCATTAATAATACTCTTGCAATACCAAGCCTTCTTCTCTGTCCACCAGATAAAGAACGCCCCGCTTCAATACTTTCAGCTTTTAATCCGCCCATTTTAATTACAAAATCTTCAGCATCTACTTGTCTTAATATAGACCAAATAATATCATCAGAAATATTTCGCCCTGCGGTTAAATTTTGCTTAAGAGAGCCCTGAAAAAGATAAACATCTTGAGTTACAAATCCCACTTTAGAATAATTCTTTTCACTAGAAAATTTATTTCCTTCAGAATCTGTGTAATTTACAATCCCACTAGATGGAAAATATAATCCCGCAATTATATTGGCAATGGTTGTTTTGCCTCCTCCTGATCGACCATTAAGAAGAACTGGGGCACCACACTCTACTTTAAAAGAAATATTTTTAACTACATGATGATTTCCATAACTATAGCTAACTTTAGTAAGCTCAACACAGTTAACTTTATTCTTTATTAATATCCTATCAGGTGAAAAAGGAATATCAAAAGAACTTAAAACTGGATTTACACTCCCTGACAATCTAGTAAGGTTACCAATCATTGAAATTAGAGAGTTTAAGTGGCTTGAAAATTTAAGTCCTAGCACCCCCACACTTGCAATTAATCCAATTTCTGGAAGAGAGTCAAAACCATACACCCAAGACCAAATAATAAAGCCAAAAAGAACTATAACAGCAATTAAAATATTAAACGACCCAATTATGGCCTGATAGAAGGCAGTTAAAACTTCAAATTTTCTAAGTTCGGGCATTTGAAGCATGCCTTGCTCTTGGTGGTAGTCTGTATTATCATCAATATGTATCTGCAATAAACCATTGTATCGATCTGTAATGTTTGCAGAAGATAGATTTCTTAAGAGTGCGTGCTTTTTGGAAATTCTAGCTAAAATTCTAAAAATAAAAACAATAAAAACCAATAAGGGAAGAACTAGAACGCCTAGATAAATTGTTGCATTAAAACTAGTAAAAACTGCAAGAACAGCCATCATGCATGCACTTAATAGATAATAAAAAGTGATAAGTGAAGAGGTTAAGTACTTTGCACATGTCATACTTTCTAAAGTAGTCGTTCCTACTGCATCACCAACTCTAAAAGAACGAAGCTTTGACCAGTCTCCTTTTAAATATTTTTGAAAAACACCTCTTTGTATTCTTTCCCTAAGCCAGGAGTTAATAAAACCATCAGAAAAAGATATCCCAATTCTAAAAATTAAACTTAGGCTAAATAAAATTATTAAAAAAAATATTAAACTATTAGTTTCATTGTCATCTATAAAAAATTGTAAAGAAGAAATAATTGGCTCTGGGAGATATTTCTGATCTGCCAATGTAAATCCATTCGTAAAACACCCAACCAATAAAACCATCGAAATTCCATCAATTAAAGAAAAAATCAGTGTGGAAATATAATAAGGCAAAGTAGTAAGCATTAGTCTTAATTTTGAAATATTACAATTTCTAATTAACTTAACTACTAGTCTAGGATGAAAAAATAATTTATCTATCATGGAATACCAATAATTATTGTAAGTTATGAGGAGCCCAATTGATCGGCAAGGAATGAAGTAATAATTTTATTACCTGGATCATAAGTCATCAAGCTATCAAAAGAAAAATCTTTTAATTTTTCTCTCCACTCTTCGTGGCTCATTTGAGTTAGGTTATTAAGAATAAAGAGTAAATCTTCATTTGAAGCATAGTTTGTCCAAAAAAAACCTTTTGAAGGAAACTTTCCAGGCCATCCAAAGGTGAACCCTTTAATTTTGAAAAATTCATTAGAATTGCTCTTAGATAGCAAGTCATCTCTAATAGAAAATATTGCAGTTTTATTTCCTCTAGCTATTGATTCATACAATAGTGTAGACTCTGAACCAACTACAACTTCAGCAGTATCTGTAGCATCATAAGAATTAAAATTTTTATCAGTGGTTATAAAATCTAAATTTTTTGCTACCAAACCCTGGTAATACTCTTTTTCTATTTTTACTAAATTACTGTCTTTAGTATTTTTAGTGGGGGAATTTCGCAACAAGATTTTAAGGCGCATGGATTTTTTTTCACAATATTCATTTAAAAAATTTAAAATAAAGTAGTCAGTCGGCTTAAAAAAATCATCTTTAGAAATATTATTTTTGAGTGTTTTAAAATCTGAGCTACTCCATTGAGATATAAAGATAACTAAGTCTTTTTCTTTTTCTAATCTTTTTATATAATGATTATTCAAAATAGAACCTACACTCTTATTTTTACCATTTAATAAGTAACTTGAAAAATGATTACTATTAATTTTTCCAAAAAACATTTTATAGTCTACGTTAAGACTTACTAAGTCAGCATTATTTACTGTATCCATATATTCAAAAATATCACCATAGTAGGCTCTCCAGCCATTTTGAATAAATAAAGTTTTTACATTTTTGAATCGCTCACTTATTGAATAGAATATTTTCGCATTATCATTAAATGTTATTATTAGAGAAGGGTTAACTAGTTCTATAAATGTATCTAAATATGCCTCTCTCAAATTTTTAAACTTAAATAAACTTAAGAAAAGCACAACAACATATATCTCTTCTCCTCTGGTATGAAACATTGAGGGCCTCCAAGGTTTTAAAAATTCAATTAAAAAATTATTTTCAAAAGCATCATATAATAATAATTTACTTTTGCTCGGAAGTGACCAATTTTTGTTAGACTTTAAAAATATTTTTATTAAAATGTTTGCTTTATTTATAAATCTAAATAAAAAAAAATTATTTTTCATATCTTTAAAAAACTATTTAAAAAATTCAAACCTGAATTGCCACTTTTTTCTGGATGAAATTGACAGCCTATAATATTTTTATTTTTTATAACAGTTGGTATATTAATACCGCCATATAAACAGCTTGCAAGTTGGTGCTTGATTTTATCTGGTTGGGCCATAAAAGAATGAACGAAATAAAAAGAATCTCTATTTGAAGTAGATTGAAGGACAGTGTTTTGCCATTCTAAGTTTTTTTTAGACTTGTGAATTTCAGACCATCCAATATGAGGTATCTTGTGCTCAATATTATTAAACTTGATAGGAATTGGAATTACCCTTCCTGGAATTAATCCCAATCCTTTTGTCACCCCAAACTCTTCACTTTCATCAAGTAATAATTGCATTCCTAAGCAAATTCCTAATAATGTATCTCCACGATTTACTATTTTTTTTATAGCAACATCAAGGCCTTGATTTGAGAGTTCTTTCATCGCATAAGAAAAAGCTCCAACACCTGGCAAAACTACTTTTGAAAAAGATAATAAATCTTCAGGTTTGGAAATTATTCTAACTTTAGCGCCACAATATTCCAATGCTTTAGAGACACTTAATAAGTTTCCTACTCCGTAGTCTATTACAGCAATTTCACTATTATTCATAAAACCTTACATTTATTTTATTTTCTCTTGCTTTATTTCTTATCTCATTAATTCCATATCTTTCATAATGGATTATATCAGCCATAGCAACTGCATCTACTTTTCCAAGGTTTACCGCTTCTATTAAATCTTCTGGATGACCCATTCCCCCACTTGCAATTACAGGAACAGAAACTTTATTTGAAATAGTTTTTAGCAGATCAATGTCAAAACCTTTTCTTGTTCCTTCTTTATCAACAGAGGTTAGTAATATTTCTCCAGCGCCCAAAGATACTGCTTCTTCTGCCCACTCAAGAACATCCTTGCCTGTTTTTTCTCTACCATTATCTACATAAACCTCCCATTTATCGGTTCCAATATTTTTTGCCTCAATTGATAGAACCACGCATTGACTACCAAAGAGCATTGCTATTTCAGTTAAAAGTTTTGGGTTTGATACTGCTGCGGTATTAATTGCAACTTTATCTGCACCCGATCTAAGAATTTTTAAAGCGTCTTCTGTTGATCTTATTCCTCCACCAACTGTAATGGGAACAAAAATATCTTTAGAGGCATTAATTACTAAATCAGAAAGATGATTTCGTCCATATAAGCTAGCAACGCAATCCATATAAATTAATTCATCAATTCCTTGTTGATAATATTTTTTAGCATACTCATTAGGTGATCCAATAATCCGAAGGCCTTCTAAATTAATACCTTTGATTAAATTTGGCCCCTTAATATCAAGGCGAGCTATTAGTCTAATATTTTGCAATATAAATTCTCAACAGATCTTGTGCTAATAAATTAGTGAAATAAGTTATAAGTCATAAATTGCTTTTCGTAATGACCATGTATTATTTTCATTTTTCCATATATGAGGTGATCTAAATTTATTAGTAAGCGCCTCAAAATACTTGTAATCAAGAATCGGACTATCAAAATTTTTATACGCAGTTGGAAATTCTTTTTGGGTAATGCTTAAATAAGTAAATATCTCTTTTTCGAATCTTTTAGGGTACTCACCATCATATTTCTTAATTAGTGCTATTGCCTCCTCTCTGGAAATTTCACCATTACGAATTTCTTGGCAAGAATCATAGGTTGCCCTTCCAATGCCAAATTTTATGAACGTTGTATAATAATGGAAATCATCGACCTTATCATCTATACTGCTGTATTTACTATAAGTACCTGAACTTCTTTCTGGTGCAGCAGAAAAACCACCATTTTCTGCAGCGTAATAAAAACATTCTTGAGGGTGCCATGGCATATAGTAACCAAGATATTGAACATTAATTTTTTTCGATTCAATAAGATCTTTATTTGCTGGCATATAAGGCTCTAAATCTACTGAAGTTAATCCATAAGAATTTTTTAATTCACTAGCAGATTTTCCTGCAATGAAGAAGTCATCATTATTATTGGAACTAAAGTAAGAAAGTTCTTTTGAAGCAGTTAAATTTGCTTCTTTTTTATTTCCATATTCAGCAGGATTTTCACCATAAAATACCAATGGAATGTCTAAGTTTGCAGCCATTTTTGGTGGAAAATACATTTGACCCATCATAAAAGGCTGGAATGGGTGAAAAAGATTCTCAAGTGCTAATCTTGTCAATAAGCGATGCACTTTTCCATTTGGTGTAAATAAATAATTATCAAATCCCGAATGTATCCACGACTGAAAGTTTTTCCATCCCCAGTCAGTATAAATATGAGGAGCCCAAGTAACTGTTAATGGATTCATTCCATACTCATACTTCAATTTATGAGCGGCATAGAAACTATCTTTTCCTCCTGAACCTGGAACAAGACAATCATACCTTCCGTCACTTCGTCTATATTTATCACATAATTCCTTTAACTGGGATTCTCTTAATCCCCAATCAATAGTTTTTTTTGATTCTGAAACTTTACAAGCTGAACATATCCCATTTTCATCAAATGCAATTGTTGGTTTTTTAGTATTGATGTTATGTTTGTATTCTTTTTCAGAACTTGGTTTTTGATTACTGTTACTACAAAGAGAACAATATAGTACATCTTCAGGCAAGCCATAGTATGCCTTTGATTTAAAATTTTCTACGTTTTTTTTCATAAATTTAAGCTTAAGTTAAATAAAATAAAATTACCAAGATGATAGTCCGCCATCTACAATTAAGTTTTGACCAGTGATATAGCTTGATGAATCAGATGCTAAAAAAAGAAAGGCTGCCTCTATTTCATTTAACTCTGCCATTCTTCCCATTGGAACACGTGATGAGTAATTATTCTTAAATTGATCATTCTGTCCACTTTCAACTCCACCTGGCGATATTGTATTGACTCTAATTTTTTTATCACCCCAATAAGAAGCAAGATATTTCGAAAAACCTATTACTGCTGCTTTAGAAGCAGCATAAACAGCTGGTGAGCTAATTTGTTGTCCAAGATACTGAGAGCCTTCATATATTCTTTGATCAGGAGCTATAACACCATAGATTGAAGCTGTTTGGACAATACTTCCTCCGTCACTCTGAGCCAACATTTTTTTACCAACAGCTTGGGCCATTAGGAACATCCCATCAATATTGACAGACATTACCTCTCGCCAAGTATCCAAGTCATAATCTTCAAATGAGTTTAGAAATTTTTTTAAGTTATTTGTCTTAGTGGCGGCATTGTTGGACAAAATATCTATACTTCCAAAAATTTTATTCACTTGCTCGACTGCTTCATAAACATTTTCAGGCTTCGTTACATCACAATGAATGGCAATTAAGTTAGAGTTAGGGTTATTTTTTTTAATCTCAAAAACTGTAAGATTTGCACTTTCTATATCCACATCAAATACAGCAACATTAGCACCATACTCTGACAAAATTTTACTAAATCCTCTGCCAACAATTCCACCGCCTCCAGTAACAATTGCATTACGATTTTTTAAATTAAACATATTTTTTTCCTTCATAATTTTTAAAAACTAAAAGTTTCACCAGGTTTTAATTGCTTCGCTTTCATAAGTAATTTCATCAAATTATTAGTTTGAATTGGATCAATTGGTGGAATTCCAGTTTCGACCATATTAAAGAAATTTTGAAGAGTATTACTGAAGGAGCCAAAATTATCATTAAAGTCAAAATGTTGATGTTTATCATTGCAAAATAAACTTAAATGAAATGTTTTAGAAACATTGCCTAGGCAATTTAAAATTAATGATGTTTCATTTGAGAAATTAATTAGAAATGCTTCATTTGGAGATTTCAAACGAGTAATATTTTTATAATTTGAGAAATTTTTATCAATGCTAGCAACTGCTTCTAGCATGTGAATACCATATTTCTCAACATCATTTAAAATTGTGGCTGAAATTAATTTAGTTTTTTTGCTATCAATATTTTCCTGCCTTAATGTATTTAATTCAGTTGCAAATCTTAGACCAGAACAGGACATTAATAACCCTCTATTCAAATATGGTAGAAAAAATTTAAGCTCTAAAGGATCTAAAGTAAGAGGTTTATCTATGAAGACTGGTATACCTCTTAAAAGAAAAGGTTTTGCAATACTAAAATGGGTTTTCCAGTCATCTCTTGCGATAATAACTGCGTCTACCGAGCCCAACATTTCATCAATATCTTTACAATTATTTTCAATAAAGCATGATTTACATAGATTCTCAGTTGTAGCTGAATTTTGTGTCCAAGCATGCGTTATTGTGGCATTGAATTTTTTAAATTCTTTTGAGTTTTGAATCTTTAAATAGTTTAGGATTACTTCCCAACCAGATTTTGCAAAATGTTCCTCACTGTAGCCATTAACAATTGCAGAAAATGAATATGGGTGACCATTATCTTTACTTAACCCAATTATTCCAGTTTGGATCACCAAATACTCCAACCGCCGTCAATACAAATATTTTGACCAGTAATATATGAGCTTGCATCAGAGCATAATAAAGCTGCCACTCCTTTAATTTCATGAGGAATACCAATTCTATTCAATGGGTTTTTTGACCCCAATCTCTCTATAAAATCTGGATTCTCTTTTTGAGTACTTTCGTATGGAAAGGGTCCAGGACTGATACAATTAACCCTAATCCCATCTGTTGATAAAAAACTTGCAAGATATTTAGTTAGTTGGATAATTCCTGCCTTACCTGCTCCATAGCTTGGGGGGTTTGCAAATTTTTTATCATCATACAGCCGATAATCTGGAGCAACATGGCCATACATAGAGCCAATAAAAAGAATATTTCCTTTCTGAGAACTTTTAAGTAGTGGTGTGGCTGCCTTAACTGTCTTAAACACTCCATTTAAAGTACAGTTGATATCATTATCCCAATCTTCATTTGAAATTGACTCAAACGTATTTTTTTTGATTTCATTTCCACAATTCACTAATATATCTAATTTATTATTAGTAATTTTACTAACCTCAGACATAAGAGAGTCAATAGATTTATTGTCAGTAATGTCTACTTTTAGGGAATAGGCTTCAAGATTAGGGTATTTTATTTTCAAGTTATTAATTAATTCTTTACCTTTACTTGTATCACGACTTGCAATTAATATTTTTGCATTCAATTCAGCAAAAGCATCACATATTTCACTGCCAAGAAGTCCAGCTCCACCAATTATTAATGCTGATCTATTTTTAAGTTTAAATAAGTCTTCTAATTGTGGTGAGTTTTTAATATTTGAGTAAGGCATTGGCGATTTTAAAGTCCTTTGTTGTGTCAATATCTATTACAGATTCTGACGAAATGATTTCTGAACCCATATTTCCAAACAAAATATTAGGTATTTTTTTAGGGAGTCTTTCTGGGAAAAAAGCATACACAGCTCCATTCATTTGATATGCTGGTGTTAATTGTTGTCTAGGTTTCCATAAATTTTCCCCATCAAATATAGGAGAAGGCACACCATCATTAATTCTCCATACACGTTCTGGGTTGATATCTGCATCATGAAAAGTAGCAATTGAATCTAATTTTTCATCCACAAGACGATTCAGACATTTACTTATTAATTCTGGAGTTCTGAAAGGTGAAGTTGCCTCTAACAACAGAAATATATCAGCTTTCTCTCCTTGAGTGATAAGAGTTTTCCATAAGTGGCGAAGTGTATCAGCAACTTGAGAAGTGTCGGTCGCCAATTCAGAAGGCCTAGAATAAACTTCAGCTTTATACTCTTTTGCAACATTAGAAATTTTCTTATCGTCGGTAGAGACAATAATCCTATCAATTTCATTAGTTTTTCTTGCTGTCTCAATAGGCCAAGCTAATAATGGCTTATCTCCTAAAATTTCTAAATTTTTATAAGGGACTGCTTTGCTTCCACCTCTTGCTGGAATTACTGCAATAACTCTATAGTTATTAATCATTAGTTAAATTACTAGGAATATTTAATAAACGTTGTGATAGAGATTTTGCTATTGTAAGATTCATACTAGGACACTCATTAAATGGAACTAATTCGTTCATCAAAACCCATGATGGACGTGTCATTAGACCTACATCATTAGTTGCTTTTAATATGTGGTCTCGCTCTTGAGAATAATCCTCATCTAGTAAAAGGGTTTGCAGCCAAAAATTACTTCGACATTGGGCTGGCTCAGTTATAAGACTAACTCCTTTAACATCTTCAAAAGCTCTTTTATACTTTTCAAAAAGAACTCTTTTACTAGCAAGAATTGCAGGCAACTGCTCTATCTGAGCACAGCCCAATGCAGCATTTATGTTTGGCATTCTATAATTATAGCCAATTTCATCATGTCGATACTCCCAAGCATGTGGCAACTTAGCAGTAGTAGTTAAGTGTTTTGCATGTTTTGCAAGTCCTAAATCATTTGTAATTATAGCCCCGCCCCCTCCAGTCGTTATTGTTTTATTTCCATTAAAACTTAGCGTACCAAGCCTCCCAAAAGTTCCAGTATGACTATCATTGTAATAACTCCCCAATGACTCACTGGAATCCTCTAACAATATAATATTAAAATCTTGCGAAATAGCTAACAAGCCATCTATATCAACTGGGTGTCCAAAAGTATGCATTGGCACTAGGGCTCTTATAATATTTCCAGTGGATCGATTTATGCATTGATTAGATCGTTGTTCAGTATAATTATTTAAGTACTCACGTAATTTGTAAGCATCTACTCCTAGCGTGCTTTCTTCACTCTCTACAAAATGCGGCGTAGCATTACAATAAGTTACTGCATTTGCTTGGGCTACAAATGTGAGAGCTGGCATCATAACCTCATCACCAGCCTTAACCCCTGCAATCTTTAGGGCAATATGTAATGCTGCGGTTCCATTGACTGTAGCCACACAATATTTTGCCCCAGTAAAGCTCGCCAAGTCAAGTTCAAAACGATCGACAAATTTGCCTACTGAAGAAACAAAAGTTGAATCAAGACATTCTTTTAAATAAGCCCACTCGTTTCCATTAAAGCTTGGCTCATGAAGTGCAATTGGATTTAAACCAATAGCTTTATGAATTGCACTAATTACCTGATCTTCAATTCTAAGTTGATTACTCATATATTATAAATATCAGACTTATACCTAAGAGAATTTTCATCAAGAGAGAACCATTCTATTGTTTCAGTCAAGCCTCGCTTAAAACCCTCATAGCCATGGTATTTAGGTCGCCAGTCAAGAAGTTGCTTAGCTTTTGTGTTATCAGCCCATAAACGCTCTACCTCAGAATTTTCTGGTCGTATTCTTACTTCATCAGTAATAATTTTGACTTCTACATCCATTAATTCAGCGATTAATTTAGCAGTATCTCCTATCGAAATTTCAAAATTACTTCCAAAGTTTATTACTTCGCCCAAACCTTTTTCTGCGACTAATGCTGCAATGAAACCATCGACAGTATCTTCAACATAGCTAAAATCTCGTGTTGGTAAGATAGAGCCCAATTTAATCTCCCTTTTTTTATTAGCAAGTTGAGTTATTATTGTTGGAATTACCGCTCTATTTGATTGGCGAGGGCCATATGTATTAAAAGGCCTTACAATAACTACTGGTAACTCAAATGAAGCATAAAAAGAATATGCTAACTGGTCTGCTGCAATTTTACTCGCTGAATAAGGCGATTGTCCTTGCAATGGGTGTTCTTCAGTAATTGGTACAAACATTGCAGTACCATAAACTTCACTAGTGGAAGTATGAATCACACGTTTAACTTTTAACTCACGAGCTGCTTGCAGAATATTTAATGTGCCTTTAATATTGGTATCAACATAAGTATCTGGCGAATGGTATGAATATGGAATTGCAATTAGAGCTGCAAGATGTATCACTGAATCACAGCCTTTCATAGCTTCTTTTACTCCATGGGGATCACGAATATCTCCAGGAAATACTTCAAATTGACCTTTAACATTAGCGTTACAGTGATCTAACCACCCCCAGGAGTTGAAAGAGTTATACATTACAAAGGCTCGAACAGCAAAGCCTTTTTGAACTAAGGCTTCTGTGAGTCTAGACCCGATAAAACCATCAGCGCCTGTGATTAAAATTTTCATACTTATATTTTTTTTAAAATTATTTTCATAAGAGATTTACTTAGTTTTAAGACATATATGAATATTCATGATGGACTTTAAAAAGATGATTTTTGAACTACCAATTTCCTATTTAAAAAAAACTATTGAATTTACTGTAAAAAAGTTTAATGAGTTACAAAAAATTAACCAGTACCTTTCCACGTTGCCCCATGAATTGTATAGTGATGTTTAGCAATAAAATTTGATTCATACTTAATATTTTGACCAGCTTCAATCCTTTCATTAGCCCAAATTCGATCTTCCTTCCCACTAATATCCTCATTAAAAGGGAACTTCAATAGATCTTCTCTCATAAAAAGACTAAAAGCATTATGAAAAAAATATCTATCTTCAAATTTACAATAATGATTTATTGAACTTTCATCCTCAAAATTTGACCACATATATCTTCGAGAAATTTTCTTACCATCCCATATTGGAATCTGCTTACCCCAAACAGCAATATTATCCTTTAAATCAATGATTGCCTGATCTATATTAAATGAGCTAATTTCACAGTGGGCAGAAATAATCAGAATTAAATCTCCAGTAGCTTTTTTTACTCCAAGATTTAGAGCTTTACCAGGAGTGTAACCATTCCTAGAAATTTCTAATTTATCTATACTTAAATAGTCAAAGGTATTTGCAATTCTAATAGAGTTATCGGTAGAACAATTATCAACTAATATAACTTGCAAATCTATGCCCAGAAAATCAACGACTGATTGCAAACAATAGCCTATGTGTTTCTCCTCATCTCTATTTCTTATAATAACTGAAATCTTCATTTTCTTATTTTGGTTAATATATCTTTTAAAGTATCATACGAAATAGCTTGATCAGCATCACTTATTGACTTCTCAGGATTTGGGTGTGACTCAACAATCAAACCATCGGCACCTGCTGCAATTGCTGCTGCAGAAATAGCTGGAACAAAATTTCTATACCCAGTACTATGGCTTGGATCATATATGACTGGTATATCACATAACTCTTTCAAGGCAGGGATCATCATCAAATCAGGAGCCCATCTTATTGAAGGAAACACATGACGATACGAAGGTGCACCAACAACCCCTCTTAAGCATATTGCAACTTTTTCATTTCCTCCGACTAATATCCTCTCACACGCACCTAAAATTTCATCAATTGTTCCCCACGTACCCCTCTTTAATAAAATTGGAATATCTAGCTTACCTAGTTCATCTAGCAACGAATAGTTTTGAAAATTACGGGTACCTACTTGAATAATATCAATACAATCAAGGCTAAATTCATTAATTTGATCTACGGCCATTATTTCAGATACTATTGGAAGTCCAGATTCTTTAGATGCAGTTCTTAAAAACTCTAATCCTTTTTCTCTCAGGCCTTCTTTCCAGTTTCCAATAGAATCTCTAATAGGATATGTGCATGGTTTATAAGCACCACCTCTGAGAGCATCAACACCTATACTTTTCATTTTTAACGCCCACTCAACGATCATTTCTTCTGATTCTACAGAACAGGGGCCTGACATAATATATGGCTTACTTCCAAATTTCCACCTATCTTTTGATAAAACTTTATCAAGTTTATTTGCATCAACTAAGGTTTGAATATAATCATTCATTCTCTATTCCTAATATTATTTTCTGCATCAATTAAATCTTGCTCACTATGGATATTAGTACAGTTGTCTTTAAAAGAACCAATTCTTCTACTCATCATTCCACTCTGAACAAATTCTTTCTTTACGACCCTAACAGCTCCGTTTCTAGTGCCTTTAGCATCAACTGTAACTAGGTCATCATATTTGTTATTAACAGCATATTCCAGAAGTTGATCAATATTAGTTTCCCTATCAGGATGATCTGGCTGGACACCAATAATATGACTTATATTGTCAATAATAGTATTATCATATTTTTGTAAATCTTCTTGAACAACATTAACATACACATCTGCTACTTCCCGCTCACCCATATACCCCTCATCTCTAGAAAAAAATAAGACATTACTATATTTTTCAACTATTTTTCGTACATCTTCAGACTCACTTGTTACAATAATATATTTAACCAAGTTTGAATTAATTGAGTATTCAATTGCATGCTCAACGAGGGTCTTACCATCAATGACTCTTAAATTTTTCTTCTTCAGTCTAGTTGAATCTGTTTTAGCTGGAATTATTACTAGCCCGCTTATATTTTTTAATTTCATAATATATCCTTAAATTTACTCACTGCCCATAAATAAGCTTTTGTTTGTCCCTCTATAGTCATACCTCCTACATGAGGGGTAATAACAACATTATGGGATTTTGAAAATTCCACCAACTTGCTATTTTTTTGATCACCAAATTCATCTCTAATTACATCAGTGCCATACCCTTTCAAAACTCCATCTTGAATACTTTTAATAATTAAATCCTCGTCTACAAGTTCACCCCTTGAAGTATTTATTAAATAACTATTTTTTTTCATTTTAGATAAAAAAACTTCATCCACCATTCTTTTTGTTTCTTCTGTTACATGTACATGCAAGAAAATAACATCTGAATTCATAATTAAGTAATCTTTATCTACTTTATTACAATCAACATAAGGGTCGTCAATTAACACTTCAACATCCCATCCACTGAAGAGACGCTTCATTATTTTTCCGAGCCTTCCATACCCTATTATTCCAATGGTAAGGCCTTTTACTTGATGGCCAATAAATGGCTCATAATTCCAGTTTCCGTCCTTAACGTTATCAAAACTTTTTGGTATATTTCTTAATAATGACAACATCAAACCAAAAGCCAACTCTGAGGTTGATGGCAGGTCATTAATTAGCTCATAATCAGTAGTTAAAGACCATACATCTATTCCTTTAGTATTACAATAATCTATATCTATATGATTTAAGCCAGTTGAGCATGTATTTATAATTTTTATCTCACTATACTTAAGGATCTCTTCATTTAAGATGAAGCCTTGCTTATTAGGATTTGTAAAAATATAGGAAACATTATTAGATTTTAAAAACTCTATTAATTCACTTTTTGAAATATTTGGCAAATATACGATTTCACCAAAGCTTAATAATTTTTCATAAACACCTTTTAAATGTTTTATTGGGGTAATACAAAGGATTTTAGTTTTCATATTTAATTAGTAGTTGTGATATTTATTTAAGTTCATATTTTAAATGCTTTAGATAAGTGCGCCAAGACTTCCACCATTTATCATCTGACAAAGCGTACTTAAATGAAAAGCTCTTAATTACTGCCTTTCTGTTTGAGTCATTCATCCATGCTATAGGATCAATCAGGAATAGTTGAATTTCTTTCACTAGTGATTGTGAATCTCTATGAATTACTCCAACCTCCTCTAAACAGATAAAATCATTCTCACACCAATTCTCTACTTTGTAATAAGGCGGCCATAAAATCATTGTTGGAATTCCACTAGAGATACACTCCATAAAACCAGTACCAGGCTGATCCCATAGGACAATACTGCATGATTCAAGAAGATCATAATTCATACCCTTGTCAAATTGTTCAGAACACTCAAAAAAATTACCCCCAATTTTAGTAATTGACCTATATGTATAGTCCATTAAATGAACTGTAATTGGGTTAATCGGCTTACAATAAACCTTTATTTTTGATTTAGCAGCATTCGAAATAAAATCTATCATGGCATTTGAAAATTCACTGATATTTTCTAATCTATTCGCAGCAACTGCTGGTGGAGACTGGGTAAATAGCTTTATAGAATGAGGCATCCATAGAACATCAAATCTCTTTGGACTATCAATAACCAAATCTTTCCAATAGTACTTTCGTTCTGAAAGCCAAGGACTAGGAATTGAAAGAGTATTCATATTTTGAATTGCTGGATGATTTGGAACCTTACTCCAACCCCAGGTTAAAAACTCATCATTCAAAGCCCATTCGGTTTCTACAAATGCTTCATTATTTAATTGGTAGCCATAATGGCCACCATGCTGCAAATTGATTATTTTAAAACCCATCGATTTTGCAACAGCAATAATAAATAAAGAATTCATAGAAGTGCTCCCTGAATATAGCAATGCACTAACTTTAAATGGCACCAAGGCATTTTGTGCCTCTTTAATATTACTTTGCAATGCCTCTAAACATTGCAAAGGAAAATTTAACTTAAGGAAGTTTAAATAAAGTTTACTGATAATATTATTTTGATGATCAGAAAAACCATAATTACTTAAAAAACTATTCAATTTATTAGATTCAATGAGGGACTTATTAAAAAGTTGCTCTCTAGCATCGATATCAGTTTTTACTGACGTATGAGGCCACCCATAATTGACTTTCTTAAAAAGATTTATATAAAAAAAACGCTTATATAAAGCATTCTCTGAATTAGAAAAACTTAGAACTGGGAGCCGACCAAATGCAGGAATCCATTGAGTAAATCGATCTATTAATTTCAATAAGTTTATTAAATTAAACTTATTTTTTGATAATTTGAATAAATGGTTCTTAAAATTTTGATGTTGCTTTATATTTAACTCATCGACATTATTTCCAGTAATTTTTTCTAAATTCCATACTTCACTCAAAAATGTTAGAACTGACTGATTAAATTTTATTGACTCAGTGGTTTGCTTTTGAAAATCTTCTATAGAGCTTGGAATAGGAAAACATTCTTCTTCATAAATAGTTGGTTTACCCTCGCTTGAATCAACTATCCGATTCAATCTAATAAGTCTTTCAAAAAAACAGTGAGTTATTGGAATAATTGTGCTTCTTAAAATTGATTTTAAAGCTTCACTTGGAAGTTTATATTTCAATGAAAATTCTGCACTTACTTTCTCAATAATTTCAATATAAATATAAGAAAGGCTTTTAGATAATTCTTGAAGATCTGAGTTGTCAAGTGATCCTACATCAGGTAGTTTCCCAGCAGAAATTATCTCAGAAGGTTGAATATTTAATATTGAGGCTTCAGTTTTCAATCTTTTTTAAGTAGTTAAATTTTCATTCGAGTCATTATAAATACGACCTGCTTGAGCAATAATAAAAAATTCATTTAAAAATTAGAGTTTTTCTGAATCATTTTGAAGCTGACTAATTTCAGATTTAAGGAGCTCATATTCTTTAATCTTCAGATGAAGAAAGGACACGGTAAGTTGACCTTTACTTTCAATTCCCTTCGGAGTAAGAAGATAAGTATAGTTAAATTTATTAGGATTATTTCGAAAGTTATTAGCTTTCACCCACCCTTTTTCAATCAATTTTTTAACACAATAATTTATTTTTCCTAAGCTTACACCCATATCTTTAGATAAAGCTCTTTGAGTGTATTGAGGATTTTTTTCTATTCTACGAAGTAGATCAAGATGTATTTCATCTCTATTCATTGAAGTTGGGTAAAAAAATAATGATGCTAAATATAAATCAAGCACGCTACCGCCAGGTTGTATATAGCAAAATTATACAACATTCTATATTTTATCACTTAATTCATTTATGTTCAAGTGTTGAACAATGCTCAAAAAATAGGCAAAAATATCTAAAAAAAAAAAAGTTTTTGAATATTTTCTATTTTTTACTAATAAAAAATAGCAATATCCACTGACTTCAATTTGCTAAGCACTTGAATATGAATAATTCTAGTTTGAAACACATACTACTTTTCATGATTATCTTAATTAATGTTGCTCTATAATTGGATAACATTTTAAAAAAATATATGATGTATAACAATATAAATTTTAATAAAAAAACTATTTTAATTACTGGTGGCGCGGGTTTTATTGGTAGTAACTTGGCTTTTTATTTTCAAGAAAAATTCCCAGAATCAAAAATTGTAGTTTTTGATTGTTTTAGAGATGAAACAGTTTTTTCTAACGGAAATCTTAAAAGCTTTGGTCACTTTAAAAATCTTCTTGGTTTTAAAGGGGAGGTAATTTGTGGAAATATTAACAATATTCATGATTTAGATTTGCTAAGTGATTTCACATTCGATTATATATTTCATCAAGCTGCAATTTCAGATACGAGGGTATATGACCAACAAATAATAATGCAAACTAATGTGAACTCATTTCATGATTTATTAAATATCGCTAAAAGAGATGGTGCTATTGTTGTTTATGCAAGTTCAGCTGCGACTTATGGAAGTCTAGAATCTCCTCAAGTTGTTGGTAAAGAAAATCCTGAAAATCCATATGGTTATAGTAAATTATTAATGGATCAAATTGCATATAGATTTTCTATTAATAATCCAGAAAGTGTAATAGTTGGATTAAGATTTTTTAATGTTTTTGGCCCTAGAGAATTTTATAAAGCGAAAACATCCTCTATGGTGATTCAACTTGGCCATCAAATACTGGATGGAAATCCTCCCAGACTATTTAAAGGGTCTAAGAAAATTTTCAGAGACTTTATTTATATTGATGATATTATTCAAGCGAATATTAAAGCATGTGAATCTAAAATTAATGGTACTTACAATGTTGGAACTGGTGTATCTAGAAGTTTTCAAGATATTGCTGATATATTGCAGCAAGAACTTGGAACTAATTTTTTTACTGATTATTTTGATAACCCCTATGATGATTACCAATTAGAAACTAGAGCTGATATTTCTTCAACAATAGAGAACTTAAACTTTGAGCCAGTTTTCTCACTAGAATCAGGTATTAAGAAATATGTACCTGAAATTAAGAGACTTCATGGTGCTGATAATTTATGATTAATGCCAGCAATGTCCGCCCAAAAATTTTAGTTATTGGTGATATGATGATTGATCACTATCTATGGGGCTCATGCAGTCGCATATCTCCAGAAGCACCTGTTCAAGTAATTAATGTTGATAGTGAAAGCATACTTCTAGGTGGGGCTGGAAATGTTATCAATAATCTTAATGCGTTAGGAGCTAAGGTTGACGTAATTAGTGTTATTAGTGAGTGTGATTCTTCAAAAGAACTTAAACGATTGCTATCAGATATTAATGTTGGCACTCAACATTTGATAATTCAAAAAAATCGAATAACTACTAAAAAAAGTAGAATAATTGCCGCACAGCAGCAGGTGGTTCGATATGATCATGAAAGTGCTGGTGAAATTAATAATGAATCACAACAAGCTATTCTTCTTATTTTCAAGGCAATTGTTAGTGATTATGATGTTATTCTTCTTTCTGATTATGATAAGGGGGTATTAACTTATGAGCTTACTAAATCCTTGATTGATATTGCCAATAAAAATGATAAGAAAGTATTGGCAGACCCTAAGGGATTAAATTACTCAAAATATAAAAATGCCTACTTACTAACCCCAAATAAAAAAGAAGCTAGTGAAGCAACACAATTTGAAATTATCGATAATGACAGCCTATCTGAAGCTATCAAGGACCTTAAAGAACAATGTAATCTTAAAGTTTCACTGATAACACTTAGTGATCAAGGTATAGCTATTTTTGATAATAAATTACGCATACACCCTACTGTTACAAGGGAAGTATTTGATGTAACTGGTGCTGGAGACACTGTACTTGCTTCACTAGGCTTTGCGCTAGCATGTAATCAAGATATTGATGCTGCCGTCAAATTTGCTAACCTTGCTTCAGGAGTTGTAGTAGGAAAAATTGGTTCAGCTACAGCAACTATGAATGAAATAGTTGAGTATGAATCAAGTCTCAATAAATCTAGCAGTGATAAGCATATTAAAAATTGGAATGAAATATCTTCAATTGTTACTGAGCTAAAAAATAAAGGTAAAAAGATTATATTTACAAATGGTTGTTTTGATCTTCTTCATATTGGGCATGTAAAATACCTTGAAAAATCTAAAAGCTTTGGGGATATATTAATTTTAGGCCTTAACTCTGATGAATCAGTAAGAAGACTAAAAGGTAAAAAACGTCCAATAAATTTTCAAGATGATCGTGCGTATATCCTTGCCTCACTTGAAGTAATAGACTACGTAGTAATATTTGAAGATGATACTCCTTTTGATTTAATTAAGCTCATTCAACCTGATATTCTAGTTAAAGGTGGTGATTATGAGGGTAAAGAAATAGTTGGACAAGATATTGCTAAAGAATTGAAACTGATAAAATTTATTGATGGAAAGAGTACCACTAAGACCATCCAAAGGATACAAAACGCATGAGAGATATTATTCAAAATGAATTTAATGAGCACATAAAAACTGCAAAATTACTCCATAACCTAACTAATGAAGTAGCCATTTCAGCCCAAATATGCATTGATTGCATTAAAAATAATGGAAAGATTTTAATATTTGGTAATGGTGGGAGTGCTGCAGATGCTCAACATATTGCTGCAGAATTAGTTGGTAGATACAAAGTAAAGAGAAAAGGTATTCCAGCAATTGCATTAACAACTGACAGCTCAGTTCTATCGTCAATAGCTAATGACTTTAGTTATAGCTATGTATTTGAACGACAGGTTGAAGCATTAGCAAAAAAAGGCGACGTAGTAATTGGAATTAGTACAAGTGGAAGAAGCGCTAATGTAATTAATGCACTAAAACTTGCATCCAAATTAGAGTGCCAAACTATTGGATTTAGCGGTCAAGATGGTGGAGATATGAATAAAATTTGTCAAATCAATCTTGTTGCGCCCTCCAATGACACCCCTCGTATTCAAGAAATGCATATAATTTTTGGGCATACTATTTGCCACTTAATAGATCAAAAATTTAATAGCTAATGCAACCTGGTAATTAAGCTTAGAACATCTGAAGCTTTAATTAACTTCATGCAATTGTGATGATTAAGAGGGCAAATGCGCTTCATACATGGTTGGCACTCTAGATTTTTTTTTAAAATAATTCCTTTTTTATTCATCCATTGTGAGGTTTCATTCTCCTTAGTAGGTCCAAAAATTGCCACAGTTGGAACTTGAAGAGCAGCCGCTAAATGCATAGGACCACTATCTGCAGTAATAAATAAATCAAGTTTCTCAATTTGACTAATGAGCTCAGTAATAGATGTTTTAGCTGCTAAATTTTGATAGTTATTAACGCCATTTTTAATTAAATATTCCTCAATATCTGCTGCAATATCAATTTCTCTTGGCCCCCCAAAAATAATAATGTCATACTCACTAGATAAATTAAAGGCCACATCAGCAAATTCTTTTGGGTACCAACGTTTTGCACTTCCATATGATGCTCCTGGATTTATGCCGAGTAATTTATTTTTTTTATAACTTTTTTTCTTTTCAGGATGCAATATTAGTTTACTTGCTACTGTATTAATATTTAGACTGTCATTTATAAAATGATTATATTTTTCTACCTGATGACCTTTGTTATATTTATTTTTGTCAAATTGATACTTACTTTTAGATGAAATAAAAAATTTAAAAATTTTTGAACGTAATGAACTCCTAAATGATAAAAAAATATCAAATTCCTCAAAACTCTTGGCAGTTTGGTAGAAATGTCTAATTTTCTTATCCAAAATAAATGTTTTAATAACTTTCGGGTGGCCCTTAAGGACTTCAATAGAGGCTAATGACCCTATAAGTGTAATTTTTGAATCACTAAGAAAATTTGATAAATTTTCAATAGCTGGTGTTACCATTACAGCATCACCAAGCCATGAAGGAAGTTCAATAAGGATTTTCATTAGATGAGTTTATAATGTTTTTTACTTAAATCTATATTTAAAAGATTCTCTAGCTTAATCATAATTCGATGTTTTTTCTGTTTTTTTGTTAGCTTATACATTGGATCTGCAAAATACAATCCTTCATCTTTAGGAAGCCATTCTCTAATAATTTTTGGATGAGTACCATTAAATTCTTTTATAATTGATTGATCGATTTGCGTATAGTCAATTTTGACATGCTCATTACCCCAATACCTTTGTACTTTACTACTTTTCAAGTTCATTTGACTCTCACTTCGAGCCCAACCATAATGATAACAGGAAACACTAGTATGTTTAGATTTTGGATATCGTCCTTTTTTATTTGAATCTAAAACTAGCCAAAAAAGACCATCAGGAGCATAAGATCTTACTGAATTTTTAATAATTCTTGCTTCTGATCGATACCACCCTGGCGAATTAAGGGTACTGTTTGCATTTCCATAAAAATGATAAAAATCAAAAACAAGTGCCTCAACATTTGAATCATTCAAATGAGTTTTCATTGACTTTTTTATTTTCTCTAGATCATTTTCATGATAAACCTCATCACATTCAATATAGAAGGCCCAATCTCCCGTGCAATTAAACTGGGCAATCATTTTTTGTTGGCCATAAACATAACCTCGATCATGCATTAAGTCATTCCAATGAGACTTAATAATTCTAATTTTAGGGCTAGTCAGTGACTGAACCATCATCAATGTATCGTCTTCACTATAACCAACATTAATAATAAACTCATCAACAATTGGTAGAATTGATCCAATAGACTCTAAAAATGGATATCCTAAAATTTGTCCATTCTTGATAAAAGTAAATGCGCTAACTTTCATATTTAATTAATAAATTCATGTTTACTTAAAATATTCATCTATACCAGACTTACACCATGTTAATTTTTTCAAAATAGTATCTTTTAAAATATCATCATTAATATTATTATGCGTTCTTTGGTTATGATGGAGGTGATATTGAATACCAGAAAACTTTAAAAGCTGCTTTTTCATTCCAATATTAAATAACCTTTGTACAAATTCACTATCCTCTCTGCCCCATGTTTTAATTTCTTGGTTAAACCCATTAACTTTAAGAATATCTTCCTTAAACATAGAATAATTACAACCACGAATTCGATTAATATTTTGACTTCTAAAATAACTCATTAACTTTGATAATAAAGGAATTCTAATCATATTAATTTTATTTTTTGAATCCTTTAAAAAAAATAAAGGTTTTTTGAATTTACTATCACAAAGAATATGGGATGTTAATTCCTTCTGCAAAAGGACTCTACTTCCTTGTAAATAAACATATTTTTTGGCAAATCTTTTATGATCTTTAACAAAATCTTTGTGGAGTACTGTATCACCATCAATCATTATTATGTATTCAAATCTTGATTTGGCAATTGCGCGATTTCGGGAATGTGGTATTCTGCACCCAATATCTTCTTGCCATGAATGGACAACTGGTATTAATGTTTTATTAGAAAATTCCTCTATTAACTTTGCTGTAGATTCATTACTACCATCATCCGCAACAATTATTTCATCTGGTGCAATGGATTGAGAATTAGCGCTAGATAAAACCAGACTTAGGGCTTCTGGCCAATTATATGTACAAACAATTAAGCTACAATTCATATTTAAATAAAAAAAAATGTAGGGTAATTATACATATAGGCAGTAAGTTGTTACTTTAGAAGTAATTCAGATATTTAACTAATGAAAAGAAATTAATTCTGTAACATTTGTTGTAATTATGTAGCCATAAACTTATTTTACTAATTATTAGAATATTCTGTTCTAATAAAATTTAACTACTAGAAATTAAAGATTATGAGTATATCTGTTTATATTATTGCTTATAACGAAGCAGAAAAAATTAGAGAATGTATTAATAGCGTTTTGTGGGCTGATGAGATTATTGTAGCTGATTCGTATAGTACAGATGGAACGAGTGAAATCGCAGCAGAGCTTGGAGCTAAAGTAATACATATTCCTTTTGATGGTTATGGAGCTTTAAGAAATCAAGCTATCAGCCATTGTAAAGGAAATTGGATTTTTAGCCTTGACTCTGATGAAAGATGCACCGTAGAAGTTCGTGATGAAATTATCAGAATTACAGATAACTCCCAATTAGATATATATAGAGTTCCAAGAAAAAATTTCTTTATGGGTAAATGGATTAAATATTCTGGCTGGTATCCAAACTTTAGACAACCTCAACTTTTTAGAAATGGAAAAATGAGTTACAATTTGGACTCAGTTCATGAGGGATACATTAGTCATAGTTCTAAAGAAATTGGAGTTATTACTAACTCTATTTGGCAATTCCCATTCAAAAATACTGAAGAAGTAATGCATAAAGCAAATCGATATTCAAGCCTGGGAGTTACCAAGTTAATAGAGAAAGGAGTAAATGGTAGTTTTTTTAAAGCATTTTTGCATGGACTTTGGTCCTTTATTAAGCATTATATATTCAAACTTGGTTTCTTAGATGGTGGGCCAGGATTTGTAATTGCTTTTAGTAATTTTGAAGGTACTTTCTATAGATATATTAAGCTTATAGAGGTTCAAAAAAATTGGAAACCTCCTAGTACTAAAGTAATCAATAAATCCAAGAGATGATAGTTCCAGTTATCTTATCAGGTGGAAGTGGTAAAAGGTTATGGCCTCTATCCAGGAAACTTTACCCAAAACAATTTTTAAGCCTTGCTAACGATACAACTTTATTTCAAGATACAATTATTCGTCTTCCTAAAGATGCCTCAAGCCCTCTAATAATTTGTAATGAAGAGCATCGCTTTATTGTAGCAGAACAACTAAGGCAAATAAAATCAGATAATAAAGGCATCATTTTAGAGCCTGATGGAAAAAATACTGCTCCAGCAATAGCTATTGCGGCTATGAGCTTATTGAATAAAAAAGAAGACCCAACACTTTTAGTTTTATCTGCTGATCATCTTATTGATAACCATAAAGAGTTTAATATTTCAATCAAAATAGCTAACAGAATTGCTGAGACAGGAAGGATGGTTGCCCTTGGTGTTCAACCCGAAAAGCCAGAACCTGGTTATGGCTATATTGAAGTAGACACATCTAAAAAAGATCAATATTACAATATTATTTCGTTTAAAGAAAAACCTGATTTTAAAGTTGCAGAAAAATACCTAGCCTCTGGAAACTACTATTGGAATAGTGGAATCTTTATGTTTAAAGCCTCAGTTTATCTGAGTGAGCTAGAAAAATATGAACCTGAAATTTACCGTATTTGTAAGAAATCTTGTATTGAAAAGCCTAAAGATCTAGACTTTATTCGCTTAAATAATGAGGAGTTTAATAAATGTCCTAATAAGTCAATTGACTATGCTGTTATGGAAAAAACAAATCTTGGTGCAGTAGTTCCCTTTAAAGGTAGATGGAGTGATATAGGCTCATGGGCTTCGTTATGGGAGTCAAAACCTAAAGATAATAATAATAATGTTAGCAATGGGGATGTAGTACTTAGTAAAGTTAAAAACTCATATATTCATAGCTCCAATCGTCTCATAGCAGCTAATGATCTTTCTGATATGGTTATTATTGACACTCAAGATGCGTTATTAGTGTCAAGCATGAAAAACTCTCAAGATATTAAAAAAATAGTTAAAGAGCTTGAAATTAATAATAGAAGTGAGTCCAATAATCATCAAAAGGTTTATAGGCCATGGGGTTACTATAATTCAATAGATTCTGGTGAAGGTTTTCAAGTTAAGCGTATTTCTGTAAATCCAGGTGCCAAGCTATCATTACAAAAACATCAACATAGAGCTGAACACTGGGTAATAGTTAAAGGAATAGCATCAATAACATGTGGGAAAAAAGTTTTTCAACTAAAAGAAAATGAATCAACCTACATCCCAAAAAAGGAGATTCATAGACTTGAAAATAATGAAAAAGAATCTCTAGAAATTATTGAAATACAAACTGGAGATTACCTTGGTGAGGATGATATTGTTCGTTTAGAAGATGATTACAAAAGAAATTAAGAAAAATAAATGTGATGAACTATTTCTTATCTTCATATTTTGTTAATATCTTAGCTAAAAATAAATGTGGTAAAGTGCGGTGATTAATTGGAATTCTTGGCAACATAAATCTATTTGAATTAGTATCTGTCCTTCCCCTAATCATTGTTGTTGCTGAAAGATAGCCTGCATTTTTAACCATAACAGAAATTAGTTCATTAAAACGACCAAAGGGATAGCAAAAATCTGCAATGGATACATTAAAAGTTTTTTCTAATTCTAACTTACAGCCTTCAATTTCGATTTGAGCCTCTTCTGGAGTAATACTTGTTAAATCAAGATGCGATTTAGTATGAGCCCCAATATCCATTCCAAGATTTATCCATTCGTGAATCTCACTTTCTGTCATTAAGGGTCTTTGAGTAATGCCCTTATCTCTATCCCAAGTATTAGAAGAGCCAATACTTTTACTTACAATATAGCATGTTGCACTAAAGTCATATTTAACTAGTATTGGTGCGGCATTGACTAAGTTGTTTTGATATCCATCATCGAAGGTAATACCTACAACCTTACCACTCTTCTCTCCGTCTAAATATGGCTTAAGCTTTTTCAAACTAAGCGCCTTATAGCCTAATACTTTTAGGGCCCACATTTGAAATTTAAACCGTCTAGGTGGAACATGCAAACTTCTCATAATAGTAGATTTTGGCATAGACTCAATACTGTGGTACATCAGAATAGGAATCTTCATATTTAACATTAATTATTAAATATTCTCAAAAATCGTTGCTTGAGAATTACAAAGAGTGGTCTTTTAATTTTAATCTTTTGAGCTAAATACACTTGCTCTTCAATGCTTAAAAATTTATTTTTTTTAAAAAAAATCGATAAAATATTTTTTACATAGTCTTTCTTTCTAGAAGTAGAATATAAGCTTACATAATTTTTACCTTCTACCAGTTTATAATTTTTTAATAAACTCTCTGACAGGGCAAATGGCTCTATTGTATGAGATGGTACAATTTCATAAAACTTTTGCATAAGTAGATCAGCCCATTCAAGACTAGGTCGCATATTGGGCATAATACCAACCATCAGAGAGCCCCACAAGGCTGATTGCTTTGATAACAAATAATTTTGGCCTTCAATTTCAATACTTTGTCCCTCTAGACTCTTAACATAAACATCAAATCTTTTTCTTTTATATACTAAACCTTCATTTAAATAGAAAAGGGCTTGATTAGGTTGAATTAAATCAAAAAGTGGCAAGGGAGATTTATGAAAGTATGTATCTGTATCAAAAAATAAAATCTTATCATTTTCTTCTAGTTTCAAACTATCCATTACAAAAGCAAGGCCTCTATTTTTGATTCTAAAATGATATTTGCCATTAAGCGACCAATCGATTTTTTGTTTATGAGTCATAGTCATTACTAATATATTTGCTTGAAAACCAGTAAATTTCTCAGGTTTTTCAGTTAAAACATATATTTCAACTTCATCTTTATTTGAGGCCCAATGCATAAAAGTTAAGATACTAAATTGTGCGCCCTGATAATAAGCATCATCATCCCCATATACGATGTATAGGACAACTTTTCTCATAAATGCTTCATAAAATTAGTATTTTTTAGCCACAAATTCACCTCATTAAAAACTATCAATGGATTAATATTGAATAAGCAATCACTTTTTCCATGCCTATCGTCACATCCAGCATTTCCACAAGCGACACATGGCATATTTGCCTGAAAAATAGTAATATCACCATAATGCTGAATGGGTATATTTTTTGTTGCTGAAGTTTTAAGATCATTAGACCAAGGTGACCACATACTTAAATTTGTTGGGCCAAAAATTGAAAAAATACGCTTATTATCTGCCGCAGCAATATGCATATTTAATGTATCCATTCCAATATATGCCAACGATAACTTACTTAAAGCAAAATATTCTTCTAAGGTTGTTTCACCAATTAGATTTATAATATTAGGTAGATTGGGAATCATTTTTTTAATATCATAATCAATAATACTGTTTCCGCCAGTTACAACAATAGAGACACCAAGGCCATTTAAATATGTTAATAATTGATCTCTTAAGTGTTGTGGGTAAATCTTGTATGAGTATTGAGCTGAAGGGTGAAAAACAATAAAATCCTCAACCCCTCTCTGAAAAAGTTTTATCTTAACCTTAGATATAGTTTTTTCAGAAATTACTAAAGAACTTTGAATTGGAATATGTTCAATTTTAAGAAGATTTAGAACTTCTAAATTATTAAGAAGTATGTGTTTTTTTACATCAAAATAATAATAACTAGATAATAAAAATTTTTTCCACCAAGATTTTTTACTATCAATTTCAACAGCACTAATTGTTATTTTTCCAGCTAACAAAGCATAAAAAACACTACGATCACTTGCAGTTAGATTAATTGACAAGTCATACTTTTTAAATATTCTAGTAATAATATATTTTTCTTGCTGAACCCTATTATTTTTTTTCTCATTATAAGAGAATTTAATAATTTTATTGATGTAAGGAAAAAGTTCAGCTACTGCAAGTGTGTCATCATTGACAAGAAGATCAATTTGTGGGGATTCATAGTGCTCAAAAAGTTTCTTAATAAGCGTTAAGCTTAAAAAAACGTCACCATTTGAACGTTGAATAATAAGTAATATTTTATTCGGTTTTTTCAAAATTCCTATATAAGAAAGAACTAAAAAAAACATACATTAAGGTTGTGTAATGACCTAAAAGATAAGAATCACTCAGCATAATAATTAAATATAATACTGGAAGCGTGACACCAATGTCTCTAATATATCTTTCAGCTCCATAAAAGGATTCTTTAATTTGATAATAGAAAATGGATAAAAAACTAACAAACCCTAGCAGTCCCAATTGAGTAATAACTAAAACATACATATTATGTGGATTTGTTGTTTTTGGTTGATCTGGAGTATTTTTAGAATTAATTTTTTTATACTCACCTGGAAAATCACCAGTTCCAACACCAATAATTGGATTATCTTTAATTACTTCCCAAGAATTAATTGCATAGGTAATTCTAAGTCCAACTGAAGAATTAATATCATTATTATAATTTAGTATATTTTTAACAGCTAGATCAACTCTATAATGAAAATAAGCGCTATATTGATAAGCAGTAAAAAAAATTGCTGGAATAATGATTGCTATTGCAAAAATAGATTTAATTTTTTGAAAATTGAAAAATTGAAAAATTAATATAGATATCATTACAAAGTACATTACATGGCCGGCACGACCACCAGTAATAAACATATTGATTGACATAGTAATTGCAAAGAAACTATAGCAAGAGAGTTTAAGTTTACTTAATTCCTTGTTAAAAAGTAATTCATGGCTTAGTAAATATATTGCAAAAGCTAAAATAGGATTATATGAAACATGGCTCATAAAAGGAGTTGGATTTAAAACAGTTGCATATTTAAATGGAGGAATAATTTCAAACCATATTAAATAAGAAGTTATCTCTGAAACAGTTACCCCAAGTAAAAATATAGCAATATATTTTCTTATATATTTTTTTTGTACAATACTATAAAGTACTGGTAACAATAGTAAAAAATACCACATTTTATGGACAATATGTAAGCCCCATTTTAGGTCTTCCGTCCAGAGTAATCCAACAACATGAAGAAAAAAGAAAATAATGCTTGCGATTAAAAACTTACTTTGAATTATTAGTTTATATTTAGATTTATAGTCCCCAGAAAAAATCCACAAAACACAAATAATAACAATAATGAAGTTAGCTCCAAAAACTGTCAAAGGCATCAAAAAAGCCAGTATTAGCAACAAATATTGGTAGATCTGATTTAGATTTATGTTATCTAACATTTGTATTCAATCATTTATTTTAGTTAATTCAAAATTTCAATTAAAACGATTATACTTACTTTAATATATGTCTATTAAAACTATTTTTCTTGACCGTGATGGAGTAATTAATCATGAAGTAAATTACCTTCATAAGATAAGTGAATTTAAATTTATTAATGGTATTTTTCAGTCTTGCTTAAATTTTAAAAAGCTTGGTTATCAAATAATAATTGTTACTAATCAATCTGGAATTGCTAGAGGTTATTACAAAGAAAGTGACTATGAAAAATTAAATCAATGGATGTTAGGTCAGTTTAATAAACATAATGTCAATATTCTAGATGCTTTTCATTGTCCCCATGGCCCAGAATCTAGTTGTGATTGTAGAAAACCAAAGCCTGGAATGCTTTTAAAAGCCAAAAATCAATATGATATTGATATGGAAAAGTCTTGGATGATTGGGGATTCTGAAGTAGACATTTCAGCAGCTATTTCTTGCGGCATAGAGAATACAATTCTAGTTAGAAGTGGACATAAAATTGATGAGTCTATTTCAAAAGCTAAATTTATTATTGATTCTATAAAAGAATCAAAAAAAATTGTAACCTAAACTTTGTAGAATTCTTTATACCATTCTACAAAGTTTTTAACCCCTTTTTTGAATGGCATCATAGGCCTATAATTAAAATCTTTAATTAAGTCATCTATATCAGCAAAAGTATCTGGAACATCGCCAGGCTGCATAGGCAGTAATTCTTTATCTGCTTTTAAGTTCAATGCATCTTCTATTGCTTTAATATAATCCATAAGTTTAATTGGCTTATTACACCCAATATTATAAATCTTCCATGGTGCTGATGAGCTACCAGGATCTGGACTATCACTTTCCCAATTTAAATTTGGCGATGCAGGTTTTTCAATAACTCGAATAACTCCTTCAACTATATCATCAATGTAAGTGAAGTCTCTTCGATGTTCACCATAATTGAAAACCTGAATTTTATCTCCTGACAAGATAGCTTTAGTAAACTTAAATAATGCCATATCGGGCCTTCCCCAAGGTCCATAAACCGTAAAAAATCTTAAGCCAGTAGTTGGTAAATTATATAGATGGCTATAAGTGTGAGCCATTAATTCATTTGTTTTTTTAGTTGCTGCATAAACACTAACAGGATGATCTACATTATCATGGGTTGAAAAAGGCATTTTAGTATTGGATCCATATATTGAGCTACTTGACGCATAGACAAGATGCGCAATACTATTATTTTTACAGCATTCAAGAATGTTTACAAATCCTAAAATATTGGTATTAATGTATGCAAGTGGATTTTCTATTGAATAACGAACACCGGCTTGAGCTGCCAAATTAACAACTGAATCAAATTTATTTTCTGTAAAAAGCTGATTGACTTGTTCTATATTCTCAATATCCATTTTTATATGGATGTAGTTTTTATGTTCAATATGACGATTGATACGAGCTTGTTTAAGCTCTGGATCATAATAATTATTATGGTTATCAATACCAACTACCTCATAGCCTTTACTTAGGAGTTCAATTGAAAGTGCTGAGCCAATAAATCCAGCTGCACCAGTTACTAGTATTTTCATATTTTATCTATTTAATAAGAGTTGAATAAATCACGGGTATAGACTTTATGGTTAACATCATCAAGCTCCTTATTCATTCTGTTAGCAACTATGAGACTAGAAATTTTTTTAAACTTATCTAAATCAGTCAACACTTTAGAATTATAAAAATTATCCTTATGGAGTTCTGGCTCATACACAATAACCTTAATACCCTTCGATTTGATTCGCTTCATAATGCCTTGAATTGATGATGCTCTAAAATTATCAGAACCAGTTTTCATAGTTAGACGATAAATTCCTACAATTTTAGGATTTTTCTTAATAATTGAATGCGCTATATAATCTTTACGAGTCGAGTTAGCATCAACTATTGCACTGATTAAACTATTTGGAATATCTTTGTAATTTGCTCGCAACTGTTTGACGTCCTTAGGGAGACAGTAGCCACCATATCCAAAAGATGGATTGTTGTAATGCAAGCCAATCCTTGAATCCATACCAACTCCTTGTATAATTTGCCTGCTATCTAAATCATGCTCTTCAGCATAAGTGTCTAGCTCATTAAAATAAGAGATTCGCATTGCAAGATAAGTATTTGAAAATAATTTAACAGCTTCAGCTTCATTTGAATTCGTTAGAAGTATTTCAATGTCTTCTTTGTATGCTGACTCTTTTAAAAGGTTCGCAATCAATTGGCCATTTTTAGATTTATCTCCAACAATAATCCTAGAAGGATAAAGATTGTCATATAGAGCATGACCTTCTCTTAAAAATTCTGGAGAAAATATAATATTTTTATAGTTATATTTCTTTTTTATACTTTCAGTATAACCAACTGGGACAGTTGACTTTATTACTATAATCGCTTTATTATTAATAGAATTTACACTTTCAATTACTGATTCTACAGATTGAGTATCAAATTGATTTGTGTCAGGGTCATAATCTGTTGGGGTTGCAATAATAACAATATCTGCACTTTTATAGGCCTCCTCTCTGTCAAATGTTGCTCTAAAATTTAGTACTTTATTTTTTAAAAAATCCTCAATCTCCTTATCATCAATTGGTGATTTAGAGGCATTCAATAAATCAACTCTTTCAGTAGAAATATCAAATGCAATCACATTATTTTTTTGCGCTAGAAGCAAGGCATTTGAAATCCCAACATAGCCTGCCCCAGAAATTGTAATATTCATTTATTTAACTTTAATAACATATGAGATATTTTAACAATATCATCTACTTTAATATCTTTAATTGAATAATCATTTTTATTAATCTTATAAGGATTGACTGATGATTTTGACTCAATTATCCTATTAATATCAGTTGTATAAGAATTACGAAAACCTGGAGTGGGCCCAAATAAAGTAATTGAGGCAACATTTAATGCCCATGCAATGTGAGTAGGGCCAGTATCTGGACCTATTACTAGATCTACTTTAGAAATTAATGATTTCAATGAATGAATAGTCAATTTTTCACAAATACTTACATTTGAAGCTAGTGTTTTAATTTCTTCAGCTAATATTTTTTCCTTTGAATTTCCCCAAATAATAAGAAAATTTGCATCAATTAAAGTAGCTAATTTAGCTAGGCTAGAGGCAGGATAACATTTTGATTGATGAGAGGCGCCGGGGATTAGAACAATATTTTTTTTATCACTTGATAAGTTGGTATTTGAGTATTCTTCACTCATGTATAAGAAAGGAAGGGCAATTATATTGTTTTTCTTACTAATATTAAGCTCTAAAGCGAATGCAATAAGTGAAATATTACGTTCAACAATATTTTCATCATAACCATATTGAAATGTTTTGCTATAAAAAAAAGATGCAAGTTTTTCTCTAATAGAAAACTTGTCAAACCCAATAGTTGATTTTGAGGGAATCAGTCGAGATACTAATGCGGACTTAATTAACCCCTGCATATCAATTACAATATCGTATGGACCAAATTTTCGTATATTTCTAAACTCTCTTATAAGCTTAATTAGTGATTGCTTCTGCTTAGCTTTTTTAATATTAACTTTATGAATTTTGTTAATATCTGGATGATAATCTAGCAAACCTGAAAAGCACTCCTCTATAACCCAATCAATCTCAACATTTTTATCATGCATCTTTATAAACTGAATAACTGCCATTGCATGCACAATATCACCTAAAGCGGAAAGTTTAACTATAGCTATCTTCATAAAAACTATTTTACATCGCCATTAGCATTGGATTCGCTACATATTAAATTAAGCTTTTAATGATATAATTTAAGAAGTTTAATTTGCTTTAGAATTGATATTAATGAAACATCAAAATAATGAAGAAAAATCTACTAATTTCATTCGTAATGTTATTGATAAAGACCTTTCTTCCTCTAAACACGTAGCAATCAAAACACGCTTTCCTCCAGAACCTAACGGATACCTTCATATTGGTCATGCAAAGTCTATTTGCCTTAACTTTGGAACTGCAACAGATTATGGTGGAAACTGTAACTTAAGATTTGATGATACCAATCCATCTAAAGAAGATATTGAATTTGTCAATTCTATTAAAAATGATGTTAACTGGTTGGGATTTAATTGGAATGGTGAAGTTAAATTTAGTTCAAGTTATTTTGATAAATTTTATAAATATGCTGAAGAACTTATCTCTAAAGGTTTAGCTTATGTATGCTTCTTAAGTGCGGAGGAAACTCATAGATATCGAGGCACTCTTAAAGATCCTGGAGAGAATAGCCCATATCGAAATACAAATATTAAAGAAAATTTAACTCTTTTTAAACAAATGAAGTTAGGTGGATTTAAAGAAGGCGAGTGCGTGCTCAGAGCTAAAATTGACATGTCTTCAAGTTTTATGTGTATGCGAGATCCAACTCTATATCGAATAAGGTTTGAAACACACCATCAAACAAATGATGAGTGGTGTATTTACCCAATGTATGACTTTGCTCACTGCCTAGGTGATGCTATTGAAGGTGTTACTCATTCTTTATGTACCTTAGAATTTCAAGATAATCGAAGAATTTATGATTGGACTTTAGAAAACTTAGACGATTTTAATCTCCCTAATCGACCTCATCAATATGAGTTTTCTCGCTTGAATTTAGAATACGCTACAACATCTAAAAGAAAATTAAAACTCTTGGTAGATGGTAATCATGTAAATAGCTGGAACGATCCTAGAATGCCTACTATTTCAGGCCTTCGAAGGAGAGGATATACTGCTGCCTCAATAAGAGATTTTTGTGAACGAATTGGGGTGTCAAAAGTAAATAGCTTAACTGATATTTCAATTTTAGAATCATCAATTAGAGATGATCTTAATATTACTGCCCCTCGCTCAATGGCAGTAATTAATCCCATTAAATTAGTAATTGAAAATTACCCTGAAGGCAAAATTGAATCTATCCAAGCGCCAATACATCCTCAAAAAGAAGAAATGGGGACTAGAGAAATTTTCTTTGGTCGCGAGATATATATTGATAAAGATGACTTTGTAGAAGTAGCACCAAATAATAAATATAAACGACTAGCAATTAATAAAGAGGTTCGCCTTAGAAACTCCTATGTTGTCAAAGCATCTCATTTTGATAGTGACAATGATGGCAATATCAAAACCATCTACTGTACTTACGATTCTGAAACTTTAGGTAAAAATCCATCTGATGGCAGAAAGGTTAAAGGCGTTATTCATTATGTTGAGTCTAGCAAAGCTCTTAGTGCTGAATTTAAAATATATGATCGTCTTTTTTTAGAATCAAATCCAGCTAAATTTGATGATTTATCATCATCAATTAACCCAAACTCTCTTGAGATAAAAAATGGCTTTATTGAGCCAAGTTTATTGAATGCAAAGGTTGAAAAAGCTTATCAGTTTGAGCGAGAGGG
>Ga0209482_1000088_pt1 | contig 74943 bp, 62 predicted proteins | sample CoawatmetaG10DNA_FD_187512 | JGI IMG/M metagenome (GOLD analysis project Ga0209482, IMG submission 187512) | Marine microbial communities from the West Antarctic Peninsula - Coastal water metaG104-DNA (SPAdes) (version 2) | ecosystem: Environmental > Aquatic > Marine > Coastal ...
CGCGAATTAGAGGAGGAAACAGGTATCACACAAGCTGATATTATCGCCGAGTACCCGGACTGGCTTACTTATGATCTACCAGATGAACTCTATGGAAAAGTATGGAAAGGACATTACGGTGGCCAAACAATGAAGTGGTATGTGATGCGCTTCCGCGGCGAAGACAGCGACATAAATATTAAAACCAAACAACCGGAATTTTCATCTTGGAGATGGGTTGATATGAAAGATCTTAAAAAAATAATAATACCCTTCAAACGAGATATATATATAGCCCTTTCTGAAAAATTTTCTTACCTTACGGAATAAGCAATGATCAACAACAAAAATATAATTTTACCTGTAATGACTATTCTGAAAAAATCTTATTTGATGGTCTTTAATAATATTAAAATTTGGCTCATATACTCGTATATTTTAGCTATACCTATTTTTCTTTTATCAACTGTATTATCACAGCTAAATTATAATTTTCTATCACTTAGCTTTTACATAACCATCTGTTTTATAGTTTTAATCTCTATAAATATTTTTTTCTATCGGGTCTTTGCTCTACCCAAAAAAGATCTTTTTAAAATTGACATGGGTGAATTTATTAAATCATTTTTAAAAATGGCAACTTACCTATTGGCACTGCTATGCGTTTTGTTTCTAGCTATTCTAACATTAGGGTTATTATTAGGTGTCATAGTAAGTATTGTTGAAGAAGTAGCTGGAAAAACTGCATTAAGCGAAGCATTTTTAACTACACTAGTTACTATCGTTATGTTGGTTTTTATTCTTCTTATAACAATGAGGGTTCAGCCAACCTTTATAAGTATAGCTTTAAATAAAGCTATTCTTCCTATGAAATCTGCCTATTACTATACACGTGATAATAATAGGCGGATCATAATTATTGGTCTGCTTAGTTTTATTCCTGCAATGATACCATCTATAGTCGGGGTAATGATAATAGATGTAGTTGGTCCCTCAAACCTTCTCTCATACTTTCTATTTCCATTCCTCTTGTTGCCTAGTATAATAATTATAAGTTCTGGTATAACAATTTATGAGTTGTTAGTTCCCGAAGACCTTGAGAATGAAAATCATATAACGGATATTACAGTATAATATGAAGCAGGGTTACAACAAACTGTCCATAAATAACAGCCTCCAAGATACGTATTCTTGTCTTTGGAATTACAAATGGTATCATTTAATAATTTCGTTACTCGCTTTTTTACCATTTACGCTAACTGGATATTTGGGATTTTTTGATCCATTTTATTTACCACGCGCCTCCCATGAAATAGTTCCAGCAGGCTATAATTTATCTTTATGTTACTTTATATTAACTACATTATTATGGACAGTTCCTTGCTTAGTTTTTTGGTATAGGCTTTACCTTCTCGGTCCAGAAAATCTTCTTCGATGGAAAGTATGGCCCATTCTGACACGTAGCTTTATTATTGTAACGAATTTTCTATTTCTGCTGGGGCTCTTTTCATTGTTAACCATTGCCTTTCTGACAATCCTAGCATTCATTGTTAATTATCAAAGTCTCAATAATATAATTTCTAATTTTATAGAGCTTACCGACTACGAACTCCTGCGCTATATCGTCATAATCTCCATAACTGGCATGATTACTTACCTTGCGTTCTTACGTTTTAGCCTAGCCATATGTGCTCGTACAATTGGCAAACGAATTGGATTTATCACATCTTGGCGTCTAACCAAAAAAAATACTTTTAAAATGTTTTTGAGTTTTGTAGGTGTTTTGCTGCCAATTTTAGGATTAACATTTGGAATTCTAAATATTTATGAAATAATTATGGAGTTTTATGTTTTATCATCTGGAAAATTTTTAAACTCAAATTTTTACATACATACTTTTATTTTAGCTCCAGTATTTACCCTGCCTATCTCAGCAGTATGTTCTCAATGCGCAGTATTTTATAGACATTGTGGCGGTGAAAATTACACGCAAGACAACTAAAACCATCTAAAAATTTATGCTACTTCGCGATCCAATACTTCTATTATAGAAGCTATGCCATCCCTAGCTTTTTCAGCGCGTGCTTTAGTATCATTATCTTTTGCATGTAGGACAGTTTCTTCAAGATTCTTAAACTCAGTAACGTAAGTCTCTCTATCAACCTCCGCTAGAGGCCTAGCTATCTCGGCAAGAATTATAAGGCCCTCAGAGTTCACTTCAGCAAAACCCCCAACAACGAGTAGTTTTTCAGCGTCACTATCGTTATGCACCTCTATAATACCGGTACGAAGCGTTGAAACTAATGGTGCATGTTTTGGTAGCACCCCAAAGTCACCTTCAGTACCTGGAACAACAACCATATCAACATCAGCTGACTTAAGAAGTTTTTCTGGCGAAACCAATTCAAAATGAAGCTTTTCAGCCATAGATGTGTATTCCTTATTATTTATGCTGCTTCAGCAGCCATTTTCTTCGCCTTTTCAACAGCGTCATCGATACCCCCAACCATTAGAAAGGCTGCTTCCGGAAGGTCATCATGGTCACCTCTTATAATCTCTTTAAAACTACGAATTGTATCTTCAAGAGCTACAAACTTACCAGGCATATTAGTGAATACTTCAGCCACATGGAATGGCTGTGACATGAAACGTTGAACTTTACGGGCGCGTGAAACAATAAGTTTGTCATCCTCTGAAAGCTCATCCATACCAAGAATTGCGATGATGTCCTGAAGTGATTTATATTTTTGAAGTATTTCCTGAACTTCACGTGCAATATTATAGTGCTCATCTCCCACAATCTCAGCACTAAGAATACGTGATGTTGAGTCAAGTGGGTCCACAGCAGGATAAATTCCAAGTTCTGAAATAGCGCGGTTAAGAACTGTAGTAGCGTCTAAATGGGCGAATGAGGCAGCAGGCGCTGGATCGGTTAAATCATCGGCTGGAACATAAATAGCCTGAACAGAAGTAATAGATCCTTTGTTTGTAGAAGTAATACGTTCCTGCAAAGTACCCATATCCGTTGCAAGAGTTGGTTGGTACCCCACAGCAGAAGGAATACGGCCGAGAAGGGCAGATACTTCTGCTCCAGCTTGTGTAAAGCGAAATATATTATCTACAAAGAAAAGTACATCTTGGTTTTCTACGTCACGAAAATACTCCGCAACAGTCAGGCCAGAAAGTGCAACACGGGCACGGGCTCCTGGAGGTTCATTCATTTGACCATAGATAAGGGCTACTTTTGAATTATCTCCCTCGAGATCAATAACTTTACTTTCTATCATTTCATGATAAAGATCATTTCCCTCGCGGGTACGCTCTCCCACGCCAGCAAATACAGAGTAACCGCCAGAACCAATCGCAATGTTATTAATAAGTTCCATTATTAGAACTGTTTTGCCAACACCCGCGCCGCCGAACAAACCAATTTTACCACCCTTCGCATAGGGAGCAAGTAGATCAACAACCTTAATGCCAGTTACTAGAATTTCTGATTCAGTGGATTGATCAATAAATTCCGGGGCCTCCGCGTGGATAGGGGATGTTTCCGTATGACCAATGGGGCCACGTTCATCAATCGGCTCACCAATTACATTCATAATACGACCAAGTGTTTTTGGACCAACCGGCACTGAAATTTGTGCCCCAGTATCCGTTACAGGCATACCACGGACCAGCCCGTCTGAGCTATCCATCGCAATAGTTCGCACGGTATTTTCTCCAAGATGTTGTGCAACTTCAAGAACTAGACGGTTACCATTATTATCAAGCTCTAATGCAGAAAGAATAGCTGGAAGGTTGCCGTCAAACTTAACGTCAACAACCGCGCCGATTACCTGAACTACATAGCCTTTATTTTTTGTTGTCATAATTTTATTAACTCCTAGGATGTTTAACCCGCTCCATTTATCTTAAAGCGCTTCCGCGCCCGAAATAATCTCAATAAGTTCGTTTGTAATTACAGCCTGACGTGATCTATTATATGTCGTACGAAGGCTATCAATCATATCGCCAGCGTTACGAGTTGCACTATCCATCGCTGTCATGCGAGAACCCTGTTCACTGGCCGCATTTTCTAGTAATGCACGGAAAAGTTGAATACCAACATTACGAGGTAGCAAATCTTCCAAAATTTCATTTTCATCTGGTTCATATTCATAACAAGCACCAGCCAGGTCCGTCCCACCTTCTTCATTAATTGATGCCGGGATGAGTTGAAGCGGTGTTACAATTTGCGTCAGTACATTAACAAACTTAGCAAAGAACAGCGTACAGACATCAAATTCACCCGCCTCAAATTTATCAATGATCCGGATCGATATTGGAGCTGCATCTGTAAATGCTAGGTTTTTCACATGGGACATATCAAAATGTTCAACCATCCTGTCTGAGTATTCACGCTTAAGAACACCCGCACCCTTTTTACCTATAGTAATAACTGTTACATCCTTACCGTCACGAAGGAGTTGGTTAATTTTTACTTTGGCCGCTTTAACAATATTTGTATTGAAACCACCACAAAGTCCACGCTCTGACGTAGCGACGATAACCAACTGTTTTTGATTACTGCCCGTACCCGAGAGAAGTTTTGGACCACCACTTTGTCCCTTCATACTAGAAGCGAGTGAAGAGAGAACATTTTCCATACGTTCAGCGTAAGGCCGTGCCGATTCTGCGGCCTCCTGAGCCCTTTTAAGTTTTGACGCAGAAACCATCTTCATTGCTTTAGTAATTTTCTGTGTCGAAGTCACACTAGCAATTCGGTTCCTGAGGTCTTTGAGGTTAGCCATACTGACTTATCCTATAGTTTCAAATACTTTATACAAAATTACCTGCAAATTTACCTATAATATCATTCAATTTCGACGTCGTATTATCAGAAATTTTACCTTCTTCAGTAATTGTCTCCATCACATCACTGTGATTTGAGTGCATCTCCGATATAAGCGCCTCTTCGAAACGTGTTACATCACCAACAGCAATCTTATCAAGATAACCATTCACCCCAGAGAAAATCGAAACAACCTGTTCAGCAACTGTCATCGGTGAATATTGTGCCTGCTTTAGAAGTTCTGTCAGACGCGCACCACGATTAAGCAAATGCTGAGTTGAGGCATCTAGATCAGAACCAAATTGTGCAAAAGCGGCCATCTCACGGTATTGAGCCAGCTCAAGTTTAATTGAACCAGAAACCTGCTTCATAGCTTTCACCTGTGCAGCAGAGCCAACACGAGATACTGAAAGACCCACATTAATCGCTGGGCGAATACCCTGGTAGAAAAGTTCCGTTTCTAGAAAAATCTGGCCATCAGTAATTGATATTACGTTAGTTGGAATATAAGCAGATACATCACCAGCTTGCGTTTCAATAATGGGTAACGCAGTAAGGGAACCATTACCAGCTTTATCACCCATCTTAGCTGCACGTTCAAGAAGGCGTGAATGAAGATAAAATACATCACCAGGGTATGCCTCGCGTCCAGGTGGACGTCTAAGTAGAAGAGACATTTGACGGTACGCAACAGCTTGTTTTGAAAGGTCGTCATGAACAATCAAGGCGTGCATTCCATTATCACGAAAGAACTCCCCCATTGCTGTACCAGAATAGGGCGCAAGAAACTGCATTGGTGCCGGCTCAGAAGCAGTCGCAGCAACAACGATAGAATATTCCATTGCACCCCGCTCTTCAAGAGTTTTAACAATTTGCGCAACAGTTGAGCGCTTTTGGCCAACAGCAACATAAATACAATAAAGCTTTTTAGTTTCATCATCGCCCGCATTTACTTCTTTTTGGTTTAAGAAGGTATCTATCGCTACCGCAGTTTTACCCGTTTGGCGGTCGCCAATAATCAACTCGCGTTGACCCCTTCCAACAGGTACAAGAGCATCAATTGCCTTAAGACCTGTTTGGACTGGCTCATGTACAGATTTACGGGGGATAATGCCCGGCGCCTTAACTTCTACTCGTTCACGAGTAACGTCGGTGATAGGTCCTTTACCGTCGATAGGATTACCAAGTGCATCCACAACCCGGCCTAAAAGACCTTTACCTACCGGCACATCAACAATTGTACCAAGACGCTTAACTGTATCGCCTTCTTTAATATTACTATCAGAACCGAAAATAACAACGCCAACATTGTCAGCTTCAAGGTTCAGTGCCATTCCACGAACATTACCAGGAAACTCAACCATTTCACCAGCCTGTACATTGTCCAGGCCATATATACGGGCAATACCATCACCAACTGAGAGTACCTTACCAATTTCAGATATTTCTGCTTCGTCACCAAAATTAGCAATCTGTTCTTTTAATATCTTGGAAATTTCCGCTGCACGGATGTCCATTATCCAACCTCTTTCATTGTTGCTTCAAGATTAGCAAGTTTAGTCTTAAGTGAGCTGTCTATCATACGAGAGCCAATACGAACGACCATGCCACCAAGCAATTCATCGTCTACATTTGCTTCCATATTAACATCACTTCCAACCATAGATTTAAGCTTAGCACTAAGGGCGCCGAGCTGTGATTTATCAAGCCTATAGGCAGTTGTTACAGATGCGTTCACTTCACCACGGTGATGCGAAAGCAATCTGTTAAATTCATTTATAATATTTACTAGTTGGTCAAGACGGCGATTAGAAGTTACCACACCGATAAAATTTGCAACCGTTTTTGAAAATCCTACTGTTTTTACCATCAAGGCCATTGCTGCTGATTGATTAGATAGAGAGATAATTGGACTTGTGGTCAAAACCCGAAGTTCGATACTCTCATCAAGTAATACGCCGAGAGCATCCAGCTCTTTCGCAACTTGGTCCAAAGTTTTTTCCTCTTTAGCAAGCTCAAATAACGCTATTGCGTAACGGCCTGCAAGGCCGGAAAGCGATATTTTTTCTGAAGCAATATTATCTGTTTTTTCAGATGACACTTTGATGTCTTCCTTTTTGTTCAAGAATGGCTCAGGCATAGAATCATTCTACCGATAAAAACGAATAATTTGTAACATATTATTCACTAAGAAGTTATATTTAATTATACTATTCCGGTGCGAAAAACTGTTATAAATTATCAATAGTCGCGCGATTTCTAGCACACAGTTTCCTATACTGCAAGAAGGCAATTTACGCTAATGAAAATTTTTCTTTTAACAAGACAAAAATACGTATTAAATTTAGGAATAGTTTTTGATTGTCGGCCAAATTTAAGTTTGGCTTTACGGCTGGAAATCTAACAAAAATATCGATTTTAACCTCAATAAAAACTGTAAGGATCAATATCTACTTGGATCCTTACACCACGTTTCATGTTGATTTGAGCTAGCCATTGGCTCAATTCATTTTGTATATTTACACTCGCGTTTGCTTTAATGAGAAATCTGTAGCGGTGATTACCACGTAAATACGATAAGGGGGCAGCAACTGGCCCAAGGATTTTAACATCCTTATAATAAGGCGCGGATCTTGATAACATTTTACAATATATAATGACATTATTTTTATCTGGTCCAGAAATAATCAATGACGCAAGCTTACCATATGGAGGCAAGTTCTGCGCCTCTCTTGCTGCTGCTTCTTGTTCAAGAAATAGATCTTTATCACCAGAAATAAGCGCCCGCAGCACCGGATGATCTGGTTGATAAGTTTGAAAAAGTACTCGACCTGCACGCTCTGCACGGCCAGCACGACCCGCCACCTGCTCAAGTTGCTGCCATGTCCGTTCTGCTGCTCTGGGATCTGCTCCTGATATACCAAGGTCGGCATCAATGACCCCGACTAGGGTAAGCATCGGAAAATGATATCCTTTAGTTACAATCTGAGTGCCGATGATAAAATCAATTTCATGACGCTCTATACTTTCAATAACTTCCTTCAGGACGCCTGGGCTTGATATTTCATCGCTTGACATCACTGCAAGACGAGCTTCAGGGAATAACAACGCAACTTCTTCTGCAACTCGCTCAACACCTGGACCACAAGCAACAAGACTGTTTTCCTTTTTACATTGCGGACAAACTTCTGGCTTTCTTACATTAAAACCGCAGTGATGACATTCAAGGCGCTCCCATTTATGATGCTCCACTAGCCATGCTGAACAGTGAGGACATTCCATTCGGTGACCACACGACTGGCACAAAGTCAGCGGAGCATAACCACGTCGATTAAGGTAGAGGAGTGATTGCTCCCCATTTTTAAAGTTTTCAGTAAGAGCCTTTTGCAGTGGGGTGCTGATCCATGATCCACCTTTGAGCTTATGATGGCGCAAATCAATGCTCTTCATTTTAGGAAGCTCCGCCGAGCCATGTCGCTCACCAAGATAAAGCCAATCATATTTGGCATTTTCGGCATTAATCATAGTTTCTAAGGACGGCGTAGCAGAGGCTAAAATAATTGTACAACCAGCTTGCATTGCTCGAACCACCGCCATATCGCGACCATGATACATTACCCCTTCATCCTGCTTAAATGTTTGCGAGTGCTCTTCATCGACAATAACAAGTTTAAGATTTTGAAGTGGTAAAAATAGTGCAGAGCGCGCACCAACAATGACCCTTGCTTCACCGCGAATAGTTGCCCACCAGGCACGTCTGCGTTGAGCTGGTGTCATTTCGGAGTGCCAAATAACTGGAGCCGCACCAAAGCGTTCCTTAAATCTATCAAGCCATTGAGCAGTGAGGGATATTTCTGGTACTAATACAAGAATCTGTGAGGATTTATCCTTTAATGCTTCGGCAATAGCCTCAAAATAAACTTCTGTCTTACCGCTACCTGTTACCCCCTCAAGTAAGATAGTTTGGTGAGTACCCAAACGCTGTTTTATAATTATATGGTCTGCAGCTCGTTGCTGTTCATCAGATAAAGTTGCACGTGGCATTTTCCAATCAGGCTCAAGAAAACTTTCCTCACCACTCACTTTCACAGGAATAAGCTGTCCCGCTCTAATCATGCCGCGAATAACGCCTTCGCTGACTGCCGCTTGCTCGGCCCATGTTCTAACAGCCATAGGCATGTCCGAAACTGCCGCTTTGATCACCCGCTTTCGCGCCGTTGTAAGATTAGTGGTTACATCAGTTGAAAGGCGATAAAAAATATTCTTTTTTTCTTTGTCAAATTTACGTGGCACGCTTAAAGCCATTTTTAGCACAGACCCAAGGGGCGAAAGCGTATATCCTGAAACCCATTGGACAAAACTCATTAAACTTGAGGGTACCGCCGGAAGTTCGGATTTGCGCAAGATATATTTTAGTTTATTTAAAGGGACATCATTTTTTTCTGGCGATAACTTCCAGACAATACCTTGTATTTCACGGCCAGAAAGTGGAACAATAACGAAATCACCCAACTTTAGAGTTAAGTTTTCATCGACTAGATAATCAAATACACCAACTAGAGGAAGCGGTAATAGGACCTGTATTCTTTTACCTGATAAAAGCTTTGACAATAAAAAGTACCTTGAAAATTAAAATTTTACGGATACATTATCTTAATATACTCTTGCATAATAGATAAAATCGAGGCACAAAAGACGAATTGCAGATGCATAGGATGAAATCAGTTAACTAAGGACCATTCACATGAAAATTTTTATTGATACCGCAGAGATAGAAGAAATAAAACCTCTTGTTGAACTTGGGCTTGTGGATGGTGTCACTACTAATCCATCACTCATTTTGAAATCTGGTCGAGATATTTTTGAAGTGACAAAAGAAATTTGCGATTTGGTGGATGGTCCAGTAAGTGCAGAAGTTGCATCAACCGATTACAAAACAATGGTTGAAGAAGCTGTTGCCCTTTATAATATTGCCGACAATGTCTGCCTTAAAGTTCCAATGACGCCAGACGGGCTTAAAACTTGTAAATATTTTTCCGATCAAGGAAAGATGGTTAATGTTACCCTTTGCTTCTCAGCGGCTCAAGCCTTACTCGCTGCCAAGGCTGGTGCTTCTTTTATTTCTCCGTTTGTTGGTCGCCATGATGATGTTGGTCAAAGCGGGATGGCGCTGATCGAAGAGATTCGAATTATTTATGATAATTATAATTTTGATACTGAAATTCTTGTGGCAAGCACCCGTCATAACCTTCATATTATTGATAGCGCACTGATAGGTGCTGACGTTGCAACAATTCCACCAAAATTGGTTCATCAGCTCTTTAAACACCCTCTCACAGATAGTGGCTTAGCGGCCTTCGTAGCCGATTGGGAGAAGACAGGGCAATCTATAACGGACTAGAATATGTCAGGTAAAAAAGAACAATTAGAAAATATTATCGATGCTTCAGTAGCTAGAAAATTCTTGAAGCAAAATCCTGACTTTCTCATTAATAATCCTGACTTATTTAATATCCTTACACCCCCGGATCGCTCAGAAGGCAATCGAATCGTTGATTTTCAAAATGTTATGATTGAAAAAATCAAAAAAAACTTAGAGGAACTTCAACATAACCAGGGACACCTTATTGATACCTCACGCAATAATTTAACTACTCAAGCTCAAGTCCACGAAGCAGTTTTGTGCCTTCTTGAAACGGAGGCCTTAAATCATATTGGCCATATAGTTACTCAGGACTGGGCCGATATGCTGCATATCGATGTAATAAGAATTTGCTTTGAGGTTGAACATTCTATTAGTCCACCCCCATTAAAAGAAGTCACATTACTGCAAAAAGGGCGGGTAAATGAATACCTAGATCAAGAGGACATTATTCTTTTACACGGAGAAGCTAATGTTTATGAGGATATATTCGGCCCGGCTAAGCCTCTAGTCAAAACAGAAGCTTTGATAAAAATACCTAAAACCAAATATAACCCACCTGGTATTTTAGCGTTTGGAAGTCGTGATGTAGATATGTTTTATCCCGGCCAGGGAACCGAGCTTCTTCGCTTCCTTGGTAAATCCTTTCACAAATGTATGATCCAATGGCTCAAAGAATAAAATTAGATCACATCCATTATCCTGAAATTATGCCCCTCCTTAATCAGTGGCAAGATTACCTAATATCTGAAAGGCGTGCTTCCAAGCACACCTGCAGTGCTTACATTCGTGATGTAAGTAAATTTCTATCATTTCTCTGCGAATATAAGGGTGTTGAACCAGATAAAAAAATCTTGGAAAATCTAAAACCAGCAGACTTCAGAAGTTACCTTGCTGCGCGAAGGCGAGATGGATTGACCCCCGCTAGTATGGCAAGGTCATTCAGCGCCGTTCGCTCTTTTTATAAATATATGAGGCGCATGAATATACTTGAAAATGATGCTATTGATGCCGTCAGTAGCCCCAAGCTTAAACGCCGCATGCCGCGACCAATTAGTGAAGTTGATGCAAAGCGCAGTATAAATATTGTAGGAGATTTTGCCGCTCCCACAATTCATGACTGGGTTGCACTTCGTGATATAGCTGTTCTAACACTTCTTTATGGTTGTGGTCTTCGTATTGCTGAAGCCTTGAGTCTAAATTTTGGAGACTTAAATAAAGGTGACATTATGACCGTGAAAGGCAAACGCAATAAAGAGCGTATAATACCGTTACTAACCGTAGTTACCGATGCTATTGATAATTATGTAAGAGCCTGCCCCATTGCAATTGAAAAAGGCGACGCACTTTTCATCGGCGTACGTGGCAAAAGATTAAATGCCAGAAACATTCAACTCGCAATGAAGAAGGTTCGTGTTGCCCTTGGTCTGCCCTCAACTGCAACTCCTCACGCCCTACGTCACAGTTTTGCCACTCACCTTTTAACTGCAGGTGGTGATCTTCGTACTATTCAGGAACTACTTGGACATGCCGATCTCAGTACAACTCAACACTATACTGATGTCGATACGGCTTACCTCATGGACGTCTATAATAACGCCCACCCAAGTGCCAAAAAATAATTTTCATAAATATTATTAAAAAAATATTAGATGAATTTATCCACCACAATTCCTACTTTTGACCAGTCTTAAAAATTGCTATATACTGAAACCATCTTAAAAATAATTAATAAATAAGAAAATATGAAAGATAAAAAATGAATAATTTTATGAATAATTATGAGCCTCAGTGCTACGCATTATTAAGGGTAGTAACGGGCTTTTTATTTCTGTTTCACGGAACAAATTATATCCTCAGCTGGCCGATTGCTAGAGGCATGGCCGATGCGCCAACCTATATGGCCTATATTGGTATGCCTATATTAGCTTTTGGGGGTCTTTTCGTATTTCTAGGCATATTCACACGCCCCGCAGCATTGCTAGCATCCGGCATGATGGCCGTGGCCTACTGGATGTATTACGGAAGCAAAGCTTTTAATCCACCAGCAGATACAAACAATAGCTTCTTAGAATTAACGCTTCCTATCGTTAATGGAGGCGAGTTAGCTGTTATGTTCTGCTTTTCGATGTTATATATTGCAGCACGCGGTAGCGGCATCTGGAGCATCGATAACGTACGCAAGTAATCTTTAAAATAAAGTACCCCAAAAGCCAATCAAATGATCATCTTTTAGTGTACTTATTACTGCTCTAACAATTCTATTAATGGGCGAAGGTGTTTTTCATAAACTCTCCAACGCTGAATAGACGTTTTATAAATAGGTTTCCTAACTTGAGCAGCACTAGCTGTTTTAATTACCCCTACCTGTTTATGGAAACCTAACACCCTATCTTCCCATCCCAGATCAATAAAATCTAATATTTTTCTAGCCTCAACCTCTAAGTCGTCAACCACACCTTCATAATTAACTTCTATCATAATACCGTCTGATAACAGACTTCTCCAATGATCCATTAAGTCCTCATAGAGTTTATAGTAATGACCTAATTCACTTAAATCATATGCATAATGAACTTGTTCTAGAAATAAACGGGTATAAATAGAAAAACAACAATCTATAGAATTTCTTTTGGTATGAATAATACGCGCACCTGGTAAGATTTTTGAAATTATACCGATAAATTGATAATTCCCTGGCATTTTATCAACTACTCTCTTCGCGTTAGGCGCTATTTTTTTAATTTCAGCCAAGTAGTCTTTACCAATAGTTTTTAACTCATCCTTTGTCAGCGCTTCTAAGTCAACCGGAAATTTTCCAACTTTTGATCTTATAATATCCCCAAGTAAGGTCAGTTCGCCAGCTGCATAAACTTCACTATGGCTGGCAACTATTTGTTCTACCAATGTAGAGCCCGAACGCGGCATACCAACGATAAAAATCGGAGTGGGGTCCTCATTATCTAATATCTGGTCAGAGCCAAAATAATCAATATTAAAAAAATTCATTAGATCAGTATTAACTTTTTCCGCAACTTTCTGATTATATTCAAGGTTTGATCGCATTTTTGTATTAGCTAATTGATAGTAGTAAAACGCTCTGTCATGCTCACCTATATCTGCATGGGCTTTAGCAAGAATAAAATGAAGTCGAACCTGATTTATTGGTAATAATTCTATAAAATCTTTTGCAATTGTTTTTAAGTTTTTTAAATCCAGATCACTTTTCTTATATTTTTTTAAACCTGATAAATTATGATGAGCTTCAATATAGAAGGGATCAGTTTTTATGGCTAAAAGTAGATGCTTTTTTGCCTTCTTCATATCCCCGGTCGCAATCATAGTCGAGGCAAGGTTATTCTGAGCTTGGATATTATTAGGATCAATTCTAATAGCCTGCTTATAATTTTTTATAGCCTCGCTCAGCCTCCCCGAATCTTCCAATAATGAACCAATATTATTATAAGCTGCTCCGAAATCAGGTGCCAAACTTATGACCGTTTCGAAAGATTTTATAGCGAGCTCGCGCTCCCCATTTTTCATGAGAGCCAATCCAGAAAGAAAATGGGTTTTAGGGTCTTTACTATTGATATCCAATGCACGTCTAACAAATGAAAGTGCGTCTTTTAGTTTGTTACTGTGAAATAAAACTTCTGCTAAATCACGGCAGTAACTAGCTCGTGTATGATCAAGAACCAAAGCATTTTTCAATAGTTGAGCAGCAATATCTAGGCGCCCATCCTGAAATGCCAGTTGACCCAGCAAATGATATGCAGGATGAAATTTTTCATTAGAGGCAATAATGTTCTGACAAAGTTTTTGAGCCTCCACAAGTTTACCTTGATTAGCCAACCTCGCCGCCATTTGTATTGCTTGAATTGAGTTCATGAGATGAGTTTATTTATGTGGTCTCTTTTATTCAACGCATTTTTGAAAATAAAAATATTTACATGTGGATCGGCTTGCCACCCGCCGCCATTGCTGCTTCTTTAATCGCTTCAGTTTCAGTGGGATGGGCATGACTAGTATAGGCGATATCTTCAGCTGTAAGACCCTTTTCAATTGCTAATGTCATTTCAGCAATCATGTTCCCCGCATCTACACCAATAATATGCGCGCCCAGTACTTTATCTGTATCCTTGGATGAGAGTATTTTAACAAAACCCTCCGTTTGTGCTTTAGCTTTAGCACGACTATTAGCGGTAAATGGAAATTTCCCAACCTCATAAGAAGTACCAACTTCTTTTAATTCTTCCTCGGTCATACCAACCGATGCTACTTCAGGCATAGTATAAATCACACCCGGAATAGCGTCATAATTAACGTGGCCGGCGTACCCTGCTATAATTTCCGCGACGGCCACTCCTTCATCTTCAGCTTTATGGGCTAACATAGAACCTCGCACAACATCGCCAATAGCATAAATACCAGAGATATTAGTTTCAAAATAATTATTAATATCCACTTGGCCCCGCTCAGTTAATTTAATGCCTGACTTAACTAGGCCAAGGCCGTCTGTATAAGGTTTACGACCAACAGCTACCAATACGACGTCAGCTTTTATCTTTTCTTTTTTACTACCTGTCACTGCTTCAACAGTTACTGTTGCACCATTTATTGTACTTTTAACACCTGTTACTTTTGATTTTAACTTAAACTTAAATCCTTGTTTCTTTAAAATTCTCGCAAATGTCTTCGAAATTTCACCATCCATTTCAGGTATAATACGATCCATATATTCAACAACAGTTACATCAGAACCAAGACGTTTCCATACAGAGCCAAGTTCTAGTCCGATAACTCCACCACCTATTACGACCATGTGGTTTGGTATCTTTGAGAGACTAAGTGCACCGGTGGAAGATACTATAATTTTTTCATCAATTTCGATGCCAGGAAGGTTGGTAAAATCTGAACCAGTAGCAATCACGATATTTTTAGTTATCAACGTTTCCGTGCCACCACCGTTAATTTCTACCTCAACTTTGCCAGAACCAGCTACAGAGCCACGACCTTTAATATAATCAACTTTATTTTTCTTAAATAAGTAAGCAATACCATTTGTAAGGTCAGTAACAACTCCATCTTTATGGTCCATTAATTTAGATATATCGACAGAGACTTTTCCTGTTGAAATACCAAATTTTTCCATGCCGCCATTTGCTTCATTATATAGTTCTGACGCATGTAACAGGGCTTTTGATGGTATGCAGCCTACATTAAGACAAGTACCACCAAGTGCGCCGCGCATTTCAACGCAAGCTACTTTAAGCCCAAGTTGAGCTGCTCTAATAGCCGCGACGTAACCACCTGGTCCACCACCAATAACGATAAGGTCATAATTATTACTCATTATGAGTTTCCAATTTCTATAAAATTAAAGATCAAGAACCAACCTCTGGGGATCCTCAAGGTTTTCTTTGACGCGAACTAAGAACGTAACTGCTCCCTTTCCGTCAACGATACGGTGGTCATATGATAATGAAAGGTACATCATTGGCCGAATAACAATTTCATCATTCACAACTACTGGTCTTTTTTGAATTGTATGCATCCCCAATATTCCAGATTGAGGTGCATTAAGAATTGGTGATGATAAAAGCGAGCCAAAAACACCACCATTAGATATTGTAAAAGTACCGCCCATCATTTCGTCCATACTAAGCTTACCATCACGAGCGCGACCTCCAAGACGACTTATTTCTTTTTCAATATCAGCAAAACTGAGATTTTCACAGTTGCGAATAACCGGAACTACAAGCCCAGCTGGCGTACTTGCAGCAACTCCAATATTATAATAATTTTTATAAACGATACTGTCCTCACGGATTTCAGCATTTACTTCAGGGATCTCCTTAAGTGCTGCAGTACAGCTCTTAGCAAAGAAAGACATAAAACCAAGACGGCAGCCATGTTTTTTCTCAAAAGTTTCTTGATATTTTTTGCGAAGATCCATAACTGCGGTCATATCAACTTCATTATAAGTAGTTAGCATTGCAGCTGTATTTTGCGCTTCCTTAAGCCGCTTAGCAACAGTACGGCGCAAACGCGTCATGGGAACTACTTCTTCTTGCATTACCTCTGTTAACGGGACAACAGTAGCTGGAGTGTGAGGGTTAGGTAAGTGCGTTAGCACATCAGCTTTGGTTATGACGCCTCCGGCACCGGTAGCCGTAACGCTAAGCGGATCAATACCTTTTTCGCTTGCTAATTTTGCTGCAGCGGGCCTGATATTTGACATCACTTTTTCTTGAACCTGTGCAGGCGCCTCTAGAGGTATTTCTGCTTTTATAGAAACTGGAGTTGCCGCCGAGGTTTCAGCGGTTCCGTTTGCAGTTTCATCTATTTTACCAAGTAATGCACCCACCTCAACATTATCGCCTTCAGAGGCAGTGATTTCTGCTAGAGATCCCGCAGCAGATGCAGTTATTTCAAGGGCAACCTTATCTGTTTCAAGCTCACAAATCACTTCATCAATAGCGACTGCATCGCCAACGACTTTATACCATTTTCCCAAAGTTGCTTCAGCTACTGATTCACCGAGTACCGGTACGCGGACTTCAACGGTCATCTGATCTTCTCCTTATTTTTCTTATCTTTTTTCTATTGTTAAAGCCCGATCAATAAGATCCGCCTGTTCTTTTTTATGTCTTTCCATGAGCCCTGTAGCCGGCGAAGCAGAGGCTTTACGGCCTGCGTAGATAGGTCGTGATACACTACCTTTAACTCCGGAAAGGGCTTCTTCAATATTAGGATCTATAAAGCTCCAAGAACCCATGTTTTTTGGCTCTTCTTGACACCAAATCACTGTTTCAAGGTTTTTAAATCGCTTAAGTTCTTTTATCAAAGCCACCGCTGGGAATGGATAGAGCTGCTCAACACGCATAATATATGTATCTTTTTGATCACGTGCATCACGTTCAGCCATAATTTCATAATAAACCTTTCCGCTACAAAGTATTAAACGCTTAATACCACTTGGTTTATTAATCTTAATTGTTTTGTCTGGATCAGAATCTGCATCATCCCAGAGAAGTCTATGAAATTCGCTTCCTTCGGCCATATCTTCAATTTTTGAAGTTGCAAGTTTATGTCTTAGTAAAGATTTGGGGGTCATAATAATTAGCGGCTTGCGGAATTTACGTTTCATTTGCCGACGAAGAACATGAAAAAAGTTTGCCGGCGTAGTACAATTAACTACCTGCATATTTCTTTCTGCACAGAGTTGAAGAAACCGTTCTAAACGGGCGGACGAATGCTCGGGACCCTGTCCTTCATACCCGTGTGGCAAACAAACAACGAGACCACTAAAGCGAAGCCATTTACTTTCACCACTTGAAATAAATTGATCAAATATCATTTGTGCTCCATTGGCGAAATCACCAAACTGAGCCTCCCAAGTCACCAATGCATTTGGTTCCGCCATAGTATAACCATATTCGAAACCAAGAACCGCTTCTTCAGAAAGAGCACTGTCAATCACTTCAAACGTAGCATGGGAATTTGGCCCATCACCAGCGTGAGCAAGTGGCACATAAGGTTTTTCTGTTTCTTGATCAATAAATACACTGTGACGATTCGAGAAAGTGCCCCGTTTACTATCTTGACCAGATAGGCGGACGCGGTGGCCCTCACGGATCAGCGTTCCAAAGGCTAGCGCTTCTGCAGTAGCCCAATCAAAGTTTTTCCCTACTTCAAACATACGTGCTTTAGCATCTAACGTTCGTTGTAAAGTTTTATGAATGTTAAAACCTTCGGGTACAGTAGTTAAAAGATTACCAAGGTCTTTAAGCTCAGCCACACTTACACCAGTTTGGCTCCCAAGACGGGTATCATCATCAGGGCGCTCTATACCACTCCAACTACCGGCAAACCAGTCCGCTTTCTCTGGCTTATAATTTTTAGCCGCTTCAAATTCTAAATCTAAATAGTCATGAAAATCTTTAACCATCAGATCTGTATCACTCTTTGTCATAACACCTTCAAGTACTAGTCTATCCGCGTATATTGTCCTCGATGTCGGATGATTTTTTATACGCTTATACATTAAGGGTTGTGTAAATGATGGTTCGTCGCCTTCGTTATGACCAAATCGACGGTAACAAAACATATCTACGACAACGTCTTTCTTAAATTTTTGTCTATATTCTGTTGCCAGCTTCATACTAAAAACAACTGCCTCAGGATCATCACCGTTCACATGAAATACAGGGGCTTGTATAGCTTTAGCCATATCAGACGGGTAGGGCGAAGATCGAGAATAGTGTGGTGAGGTAGTAAAACCAATTTGATTATTAACCACCACGTGGATGGTTCCGCCAGTCCTATAACCACTAAGATCACTGAGAGCAAAACATTCCGCAACAATCCCCTGACCAGAAAATGCAGCGTCTCCATGCATTAGTAATGTTAGAACACTGCTACCAGCATTATCGTTTCTCTGCACAAGTTTAGCCCGTGTTTTACCAAGAGCGACGGGGTTGACAGCCTCCAAATGAGATGGGTTAGCCGTTAAAGATAGGTGAACTTCGTTACCATCAAAAATACGATCCGATGAAGCACCAAGATGATATTTCACATCACCCGAACCTTCAATTTCATCAGGTGTGGCAGAGCCACCATGAAATTCATGAAAAATTGCCTGAAATGATTTTCTCATAACATTAGTCAGTACATTAAGGCGTCCCCGATGTGGCATTCCAAGAACAATTTCTTTAATCCCATTTTGCCCACCAGTTTTAATTACAGCCTCAAGAGCAGGGATCAGTGTTTCTGCACCATCAAGACCAAACCGCTTAGTACCAACATATTTCTTTGCTAGATAACTTTCATAACCTTCTGCTTCAGTTAATTTTTGTAAGATCGCCTTTTTACCTTCAACGCTAAATTGAATTTCCTTATCGCGACCTTCGATTTTTTCTAATATCCAACCTTTTTCTTCTGCACTATTAATGTGCATAAACTCGACGCCAAAGGTCGAACAATATGTTCTATCAAGAATTTTTAAAACTTCCCTAACTGTCGCACTTTCTAAACCGAGTACATTATCTAAGAAAATTTCACGGTCAAGATCGCCTTCACCAAAACCGTATGTTTCAGGATCAAGTTCAGAATGATAAGGTTTTTTAGTAAGACGGAGCGGATCGAGGTTCGCATGAAGATGACCTCGCACCCGATATGTACGAATCATCATTAAGCAACGAATGCTATCAAGAGTAGCTTTTCGAATATCCGCGTCAGAGGATGTACCGAGGGCCTTCTTATGCTTAACCTCAAACCCTGGGTTAAGCGCGCCCATAAGATCGTCACTATTATCATGGGGCCAATCCTTACGTTCCCAGGAAGCCCCAACACCAGTTCCCATAAGTAGGTTTGCATCCTCGGTAAGTTCTTCAAAATAAGTTTGCCAGGATTGATCCACCGACGATGAATCACGAGAGTATCTTGCGAAGAGCTCCTCAACAAATGCACCACTAGAGCCATTAAAAAGATTTTCTTTATTATTTATACTCATAATATTCGAGCCTATTCTCATTATTCAAAAGCTACTATCAACTTATATTTACAAACAATCTAAAAACGTTTAAGAGCTTAAAACTTCCATAAGCGTTGTTCCTAATTCTGAAGGGCTCTCAGAAATAACAACACCCGCGCTTCTCATCGCCTCAATCTTGTCATCTGCTCCACCCTTTCCACCAGATACAATCGCGCCAGCATGACCCATGGTTCGACCAGGAGGTGCTGTACGGCCAGCAATAAAACCAACAACAGGTTTTTTTATCTTGTGATGTTTTAGAAATTCAGCAGCCTCTTCTTCTGCTGAACCACCAATTTCACCTATCATAATAATAGACTGAGTATCATCATCATGTAAAAATCCGTCCAGAACATCGATAAAATTAGTCCCATTTACCGGATCCCCGCCAATACCAACACAAGTCGTTTGACCAAGGCCAACAGCCGTTGTTTGATGCACAGCTTCGTATGTAAGTGTTCCAGAACGAGAAACGCAACCAACGGAGCCTTTCATGTGTATATGCCCTGGCATAATACCAATTTTACATTCACCCGGCGTAATAACACCAGGACAATTTGGCCCAATCAGGCGTGATTTTGATCCCTGAAGCGCACGCTTTACTTTAACCATATCAAGAACAGGAACGCCTTCAGTGATACAAACAATTAACTCAACATTAGCATCTATTGCTTCTAAAATAGCATCTGCAGCAAATGGTGGTGGTACATAAATAACCGATGCGTTTGCTTCAGTTCTATGAAGTGCTTCTTCAACAGTGTTGTAGACTGGTAGACCTAGATGTTCTGTACCACCTTTACCGGGTGTCACTCCACCAACCATTTTTGTGCCATAAGCTAGGGCTTGCTCAGAGTGGAAAGTACCCTGCGCTCCAGTAAATCCCTGACAAATTACTTTTGTTTCTGCATTAACAAATATAGACATTAGTTTGCCTCCTCTACAGCTTTTACAATTTTAACTGCAGCATCCCCAAGGTCGGACGCAGCGATAATATTAAGGCCAGAATTATTCATAATTTCCTTACCTTTTTCAACATTTGTTCCTTCAAGACGAACTACTAGCGGAACGTTTAAAGAAAGTTCTTTAGCGGCAGCAACAACTCCGTCAGCTATTACGTCGCAACGCATAATTCCTCCGAAGATATTTACGAGAATACCCTTGACCGCCGGGTCGCTAAGAATAATCTTAAATGCTTCCGTTACTCTCTCCTTAGTTGCCCCGCCTCCAACATCAAGGAAATTAGCCGGTGAGCCGCCCTTAAGTTTAATAATATCCATTGTTGCCATAGCCAGTCCAGCACCGTTGACCATGCAGCCAATGCTACCATCCAGTTTAATGTAACTTAGTTCATGTTTAGCTGCTTCAAGTTCCATTGGATCTTCTTCACTCGGATCCCGAAGTTCAATCACATCCTTGTGGCGAAAAAGGGAATTACCATCAAAACCCATTTTTGCATCCAGGACCATTACCTCATCATTAGTAGTCACCACAAGCGGGTTGATCTCTAACATTGAGGCATCTTTTTCAACGAATGTTTTATATAAAGCCGCGATAACTTTGACAGCTGCTCCTGCAGCCTTACCAGAAAGTCCTAATGCAAAAGCAATTTTACGGCAGTGAAAGCCTGACAATCCTGAAACCGGATCAATATTTACAGTAATAATTTTTTCAGGGGTCGAAGCCGCAACCTCCTCGATATCCATGCCACCTTCTGATGAGGCAATAATAGCGATACGGCTTGTTTCGCGGTCCACTAACAAGCTTATATAAAGCTCATTAGCTATAGCGCAGCCATCTTCTATATAGACCTGATTCACTTGTTTTCCAGCTGGGCCCGTTTGATGGGTGATCAGGTTCATTCCAATTATTTCTGAAGCAACTTTTTTTACTTCTTCAATTGACTTAACCACCTTCACCCCACCGCCCTTACCGCGACCACCAGCGTGAATTTGCGCCTTCACAACCCAAACTGGACCACCAAGGTCAATAGCTACTTTTTCTGCTTCTTCAGCAGTATAAGCAATACCACCTCTTGGCACGGGCGCCCCATATTGCTTAAGAAGTTCTTTGGCCTGATATTCATGAATATTCATAGGTATTTACCTTTTCCCATTGGATATATTTTAATTATGTTCTTTAAGGTTTAGTCAGCCAGTTTTGGATCAATCGCAATAACGGCTTCCATCAGGCCTTTTACAGCATCTATACTGTGCTCAAACCCAACTTTTTCCTCATCATTGAGAGAGATTTCCACAATTTTTTCAATCCCATTTTCTCCAATTATACAGGGCACACCTACATACATATCGTTCTGGCCGTATTCACCATTTAATTTTACTGCGCAAGGAAGAAGACGACGTTTGTCACCAAGGTAACTTTCTGCCATAGCAATAGCTGAGGTCGCTGGGGCGTAAAATGCTGAACCAGTCTTAAGAAGCGCTACGATCTCCGCTCCCCCGTCCCGGGTCCGCTGAATAATTTGTTCAAGCTTTTCGTTTGTTGTCCACCCCATATCCACAAGATCTGGAATTGGAATACCTGCAACTGTTGAATAACGAGGGAGTGGCACCATCGTATCACCATGTCCACCAAGAACAAATGCGTTCACATCTTCAACGGATACGTTAAATTCTTCTGCTAAGAAAAGTGTGAAACGCGCGCTATCAAGCACACCCGCCATCCCAACCACTTTAGTCGCAGGAAGGCCTGAATATTTTTGTAGGGCCCATACCATCACATCTAGTGGATTAGTGATGCAAATCACAAATGCATCTGGCGCATGATCACGGATCCCTTCGCCTACAGATTTCATCACCTTACAGTTTATGCCAAGAAGATCGTCACGGCTCATTCCTGGTTTGCGGGCCACACCAGCAGTTACAATCACAACATCAGCACCAGCAATATCAGAATAGTCGGCAGTACCAGAGATACGTGCATCGTAGCCTTCAACCGTTGACGATTGAGCCAGATCAAGTGCCTTACCTTGCGGAAGTCCATCAGCAATATCAAAAATAACAACATCACCAAGGCCCTTAAGCCCCGCTAAATGGGCAAGTGTGCCCCCAATTTGTCCACCACCAATTAATGCAATTTTCGCACGTGCCATCTTATATCTACTCCTAAAAAAATAAGAACATAAAGAATTTACCTCGACTTTGTTTAATACAAGATCAAAATAATATCCTTTTTCCAAAATTAAAATAAAACCATCTTTCTCGATGTAGCGTGAAATTAACATCTACGCAACTCTTTCCTGTTAAAAAAAGACATAAATATGAGATATTCGTCAATATAGTTGTCAATACTTTAGATGGTTGCTTAAGTATAGAATACTTAGACCGCGTGTCCTTTGGCTAAATATTCTTTTGATTGCATTTCCATTAACCTTGAAACTGTTCTCTGAAACTCAAAATGACCATGTCCTTCTGCATACAGCTTTTCTGGAGGAACCTCTGCACAACAGAGAAACTTGACGTTGTTTTCATAAAGAGCATCAATAAACGTTACAAACCGTTTTGCTTCATTACGGTTCTCTGGGCCCAGTTCTGGTATACCTACCATAATTAATGTATGATATTTCCAAGCGAGAGCAAGATAGTCTGCAGAACCCAATGCGGCGGCGCACATTTTTTTAAACGAAACAACCGCAACACCCCGCGAAGACAAGGGTATATGCAGAACTCGACCTTGAACTTCTATGTTATCTGACCCTACTTCTGATCTATCACCCACCTCATGGTCTGTAAGGCGCCAAAATGAGTTTGAAAGAGCTTTCGTCGCGATGTCTCCAAGTGGATGATGATAGACCTCCATACCTTTCATTCGCTCAAGTCTATAGTCAGTAGAACCATTAAGTGCCTCAATATCTAACTTTTCTTTGATAATTTGAATTGTAGGAAGAAACAGACCACGATTTAATCCGTCCTTATAAAGATCATCAGGGCTCCGGTTTGAAGTCAACACCAAAGTCACGTTTCGTTCCCAAAGAGCACGGAATAAGCGACCAAGGATCATTGCGTCTGTTACATCCATTATATGAAATTCGTCAAAGCAGAGAAGCCTAATTGATTTTGAAACCTTATTTGCGATTGCTGCTATTGGATCATCATTTGCAGTTGAATATTTTACTACACGGGCTTTAGCGCCCATGTAACGCCATTCATGTATATCCTTATGAATTTCAAGCATAAAAGCATGAAAATGCACTCTTCTTTTGTCTTTAACTGGCGCTAGGTCAAAAAACAAATCCATTAACATAGATTTTCCTCGACCCACACCCCCGTATATATAAAGCCCCTTCAAAGGTTTAATATTTTTAGAATTTGAAAATATTTTCTCCAAAAAATATTTGTTGGTCAGTGATTTTTCATCCTCTAAGGCTTGATGAAGCAACTGAAGTTTAGCTACAATAGCTACAACTTGAGCCTGCATCATATCTTCCTTAAGTTCCCCACACTCTATCATTTTTCGATAATGACCTATTGGATCAGAATATTTTTTATTCATAAAACTATGCTCAAAAGTTACTCATTATACATTAAAAAATTAATATAGTTGATTAGTTCAAATAGTTCCCAAAAAAATTAGTCAAATATAATTTCAAGTTCCATGTTGTTACTAAGCATTGGCAGAATTTCAAGTAAATCACTTTTATTCAAAGCTACGCATCCCTCCGTTCCAAGATAGTTCCTATCATCAAGGTTTTTTGATATATGCATAAATATGGCGCTGCCTTTACCAGCTACAGCTGGTGTATCGTTGTAGCCAAGGACCACAATTACATCATAAAGATCATCATCACGCCAAAATTGTTCCGCGCTGGCATGATAAGGTAAAGTAACAGGTCTATTATATGCTTTATCATGTGGATCATCACACCACCCATCTTCTTTAAGGATGGCCATGAGGGGCAACTGACTATAAAGTGGCTTACGGAGTTTATCGTAACGATAATAGATATTACGAATAATAAATTTTCCAACAGGACTTTTATAATCGCCCTCTTTTTTTTGTTGTGTAACCCCCTCTTTCCCGAGAGCACATGGATAGGTTTTTGAACCAAATTTTAATAGACCGCGGGACGGATTTTTAGATGTTGGAGTAACAAGAATATTCATAATTTACTGACGCTTAAAATTTCTCATAAAAAAATAATTTATTTTATAATTAAGTTTATATCGTGCTGACATAACATACAATCAAGCATACTGATTTATCTATAACTCAGCTAATTTCGTTTGGTCGTATATATCCTCAATATCTACCATGAAAAAAAGCTCGTTACTTCGAATTGCTCGACGAAAGTAACTTTCGTTTTTGCCGCTTATATCATACCATAAAGTTTGAAAGGCCTGAGTGAAAGCCATAAGTGGAAACCGAAAATCAGTGCCAAGCCTAAGGTCATTCATAGCGTCTAAGGCAAATATCTTGCTTTTTTGTTGCTCCACCGTCATCGGGTGAGAATAAATACGGCTAAAATAATTGCTTCCTCGCGGGGTTGGCGGTAATGAAATCGTCGCGCCCGCTTCACCATAAGGGAAGCGTTCGTTCCAAACTACCTGATGGTTACTATAAAGCAATAATGTGCCATCATGCTTATTAATTTTTTTTAGCGCCTCAACCAAGGCATGAGTGGTATATTGATGATCGCTATGCATATCCAGTTTTGGCGACGGGGTAACAATAACGTCAGGCTCTATTTCGTTAAGAAGATAAATAAAGTTTTCTATAAGTGAATCCCAATTATTTATACCCTTAAGTCCTTGAGCTAAACTTGATGAATTTTGCTTTCTAAAGGTGCTAATATCAGAAACGCCCGTGTAAAGACCAGAAGCCACATAGCCCCGATCGGTGGCCATTTTTTTAAGTCGCGCATCATTAAAACCAAGATTTAATATTTGTTCGGGATGAACACCACCGAGCATTGGGACCGTAAGACTATTCCAAGTTCTTGCTTCCCCCTTCTTCAGATAATGAATTATCGGATCATTATATATTTCATCGTACAAAAATGGACCCGCGTCACCAGAAGTTACAGTCACTACATAAACATCATCATGTTGGCTATACACCCCAAATGCAGCTATTTCAGCATCGTCAGGATGAGGAGCGAGAACTAGAACTCTTTTTCCTTCAAGATTAACATTATCAAACTGAATTAACTCAACCGGCCCATTTATCACCGATACGTTATATCCATTTATATTAATGTCAGTTGTACCATTTTCTATAAATTTGCTTATATTCAAATACCTTATTCCGGCTGCGCCATGTTCAAAATACTCAACTTCCGTAGATATTCCATCCGAAATTTCAAAAAAGGGTCTATAAATATTTCCCATTAGAGTTGAATTTACCCTAACTTTTAAAAATGATGATCTTCTTATTGGTATTTTTTGGGGCAGCTTAAGAGTGCTTGATTTTAACACAAGGCTAGTAATAGTGGCTTGTTTATTAGTGAAGTCATAAACATGATCCGCCGTAACATCATAATTATAAAGCGCGGCTCTGCTAAAATAAATAAAGCAGAGAACCACGAACAACCCACTTACAATAATACATAATAATTTTTTAAGCATACTAGCGCGGCTAAAGCCGCTCCCTTTACCTGATTTGTTTAAAATAATGCTATGTTAAAATTGCATCAAGGTCACGCAATTTAATTTTAGGAGTATATATGAGAAGGTATGGAGCGGGCGAAGAGATTCGAACTCTCGACATTCACGTTGGCAACGTGATGCTCTACCACTGAGCTACGCCCGCATATCCATAGTATGCACACAACAAACCATTGTATGTGAAGGGGAATATACGCAACAATTTTTGAATTGCAAGCTCAAATTCAAAAAAATATTGATTGGCGTAAGCGCAAACAACGGCTATAAATTTTTCTATAACATCCTTTTAATTTCAAAGAATTAATATGACCTCAACAGAAGATGCTTTATTTAGTTTGCTGGACGAACTGGAGATCCAAACATCCACTTTTCGACATGCTCCACTCTTTACAGTTGAGGATTCAAAGTCCTTACGTGGGGAAATTCCTGGCGAACATTGTAAAAGCCTATTTTTAAAGGATAAAAAAGGTAACTTCATTCTAGCTGTGTTGTTAGAAGATAGACGGCTGGATATGAAGGCGTTATTTAAATCTGGAAAACTTAATATAGGGCGCCTGAGTTTTGCAAGTGCCGAACGAATGATCAGCATGCTAGGAATTAAACCGGGATCGGTGACCCCTTTTTCCTTGATCAACGTAACCCATAAGGATCTGATAGTTGTATTAGATAAAGAGATGGTGGGTTTTGATTATCTTAATTACCACCCACTTCATAATGAGGCTACAACGACTATACACAAAAACGATCTAATAAAATTTATAGAACACTTGGGCTTTACGCCCATTATTATTGACTTTGATCAACTTTAAAAGAGAACAACCATGCAACAATCAAGTAAGATACCCCTCCATATTATTGACGTAGACACGGCAGAATTCGCAGTACAAGTTATTGAAAAATCATCTCAGGTACCGGTAATAGTCGATTTTTGGGCTCCTTGGTGTGAACCATGTAAAACCCTAGGTCCAATAATTGAAAAAGTCGTAAATGAGGCCGGCGGAACCGTTATTCTTGCCAAGGTAAATATTGATGATGCCCAGGAAATCGCTGCGCAAATGAAAATTAGGTCCGTGCCTACCGTGGTTGCTTTTATCGACGGCCGCCCCGCTGATGCCTTTACGGGCATCAAGTCGGAAAGTGAAATTCGCGATTTTATAAAAAAAATTGCACCCGATATAGCACCTTTCGAGGTTGATCAAATACTGGAGTTCGCTAACGGTGCACTTGCTGAGGGCAATTTAGAAGAGGCGGGCGAAGCTTTTTCTCAGGTACTCCAACTTGATACAAAAAATGAAGCAGGAATTTCGGGAATGGTCTTAACGTTAATCAAGTTAGGTGATTTAGAAAATGCCAGCCACGTATTAAATGGTGCCCCTAATCCTGAAAGTCCACCCATAGAGGCAGCAAAAGCCGCTCTCGAAACTGCATTACAGATTAATGATATTGGAGATATTAATACGTTACGAGCTAGTGTGGATAAAAATAGTGATGATCACCAAGCCCGCTTTGATTTAGCATTAGCTCTTTGGGCCATAGAAAAGAGGCAGGAAGCAGCAGGTCAACTACTTCATATAATCGCTGCCGACAAAGAATGGAAAGATGACGGTGCTCGTAAACAGCTTGTTAAATTTTTTGAAGTGGCAGGTCCGATGGATCCATTTACCGTCACAGCACGTAGAAGGCTTTCAAGCCTTTTATTCTCTTGAGTATTAAACCATGAAAAACTTACCTAACAATATACCTTTATTTCCACTCACTGGCGCTATTTTAATGCCTAAGGGTCATTTACCGCTCTCTATATTTGAACCACGATACTTGGAAATGATTAAGATCGCGAACAGTGGTAACAAAATGATCGGTATGATCCAACCACAAAGAACAGATTTTTCAGCAAAATACAAAAATAAAGACGTTTCAGGTGGTCCTAATCAAGACCCTTATCTTTATAAATTTGGTTGTGCTGGGTTAATAACTGGTATCGAAAAAAATGATGATGGTCGTTATTCTATTGTACTAACGGGAGTGAAGCGGTTTGAAATTGTTGAAGAACTTTTGGCTGAAAGAACTTTTCGCAAGGCTAGAGTTAGCTATTTGAACTATTACAATGATGGTGACCAACGATTTGACGAAAAATCTAGATTGAGAAAAAAATTTATGGAAAAAATAAGCCAGTATTTTAATCATATTAAAGTAAATGTTGATATGCAATATTTCGATAATTTGGGGGATGAAGAATTGATTAATTCGCTGGCAATGGTTTGCCCATTTGATTCTGCGGAGAAACAATTAATTATCGAAGTCATCCCTTTGGAAGAGCGTACACAAATTATGATAAAAATTATGGATTTTAATTTAAACAAATATGCTATGGTGTCAGAGAATAAAGTTCACTAGGAACCACTAATATGACAGATAAATCCGAAACTAAAAATATTTATCACGGAACGTTTGATCCTAAGTTATTAGACATACTCGCCTGTCCCATTACAAAAAGCACCCTTACATACGACCAAAAGGCCCAGGAATTAATTAGTAAGAAAGCAAAATTAGCTTTTCCAATTCGGGATGGCATACCTATAATGTTAATTGATGAAGCGAGAGTGCTGGATTAATATTTAGTCAATAACTTTTAATGCTTCTGCCTCAATCACAATATCAATATTGTCTGAAACAATTTTTAACCACTGATCCATTCCCCATAGAGACCGTTTTATAGAAGTTTTTATAGAGTAGCCAATTCTCATCTGATTGGCGATAGGGTCCATAGTGCGTTCGTTGACGCGAGTACTTAATACGACCTCACGAGTTTTTCCTAGCATAGAAAAGTCACCTTTAATGTCAGCAGAATTTTTTTCCTGAATGGCAATTTCAGTACTTTCAAACATAACCTTTGGGTAATTTTCAACGTCAAAAAATATAGGGCCCTTAAGTTGCTTATCAAGCTTTTTAACCCCGCTCGAGATACTATTTGTATCGATTGTAATATAAATTTTACTAGCCGCAGGATTGCACGTATTTAGATTTATAAACCCTTCAAAATTTTCAAATTTACCACTAGTTCGTATAAAGCCCAATCCTTTTGCATACCAGGAAATAATAGTATGATTATTATCAATTACGTACCTTTCAGTGCAGCTTAAAATTTCACCAGCAAGGCAAAATGGGCTCCAAGTTACAAACGTCAAAAATAGTACTATTTTTTTATTTATCATTCTTAAACTTTAGATTACATTTGTATCTCTAGCAAGGTTTGCTTTTATAAAGGTCGCCCGCGCAATAGCTTTGGAAGCTTACCAGTGGTCGCCCGCGCAATAGCTTTGGAAGCTTACCAGTGGAGCCACGCGCATGTTGCATAAAAAACTTTTTCACCGTTGGCATTTTTTCAAGGACTGATACACCCGCACGCCTAGAGAATGTAACGATTGGGTTCTCATTTGAGAACAAACGGTTGAGCCCGTCCGTAGCCAAGGCAAGAATATTATTATCAGTGCGCCGCCAGTGAACATATCGTTTAAGTACCAGATCAGAACCAATATCACCCCCCAGTCGGTGGGCATCGACAAGCACTTCAGAAAGTACTGCAATATCTCTTAGCCCAAGATTAAATCCCTGCCCAGCAATTGGGTGGATACCGTGTGCGGCATCACCAATCAAACAAAAACGTTCCGCTGTATAGTTATCAGCAAGCTGCATGTTAAGTGGGTGCGACCAGCGAAGACCTAAAGATTTCACATCCCCTAGAAAATTTCCGAATTTTTTCATTAACTCTGCATTAAATGACCGCTCCGGAAGGCTCATAATAGTAATTGCGCGCTCCGGGGACTCGCACCAAACTATAGATGAACGATTATTTTGGAGTGGTAATATAGCAAAGGGTCCGCTTGGAAAGAATTTTTCATGGGCAATACCTTGATGATCAAGTTCATGCTCAACGGTTGTAACAATACCCGTTTGATTATAATCCCAAGACCTTATTTTAATATCATTTTGTTGACGAAGCTTTGAATTGCGGCCTTCCGCCCCTATCAATAAAGCTGTTTCTATAGTCATGCCGCTCTTCAGCGTCACATCTACATGCCCCGGATAATTTTTAGTATGACTAATTGTATCAGGCGCACAGAGTGTTATATTTTTATGATTTTTAATAGCATCAAAGAGTCCTGCACGAATATGTCTAACTTCTACCATATAACCAAGTGGCCCATCGCCCAATTCTGCCTGATCAAAATGAAGAAAAACTGGACTTTTTCCATCAGTTATGTGGATCTCATTGATAGGCTGAGCCTCTCCGCCGATTTTATCCCACAAACCAATAGTTTTTAGCATAACAGATGGGGCGTATGAAATAGCATAAGAACGACCGTCAAATTCATCCCCCATCGATCCTTCTAAATCTAAAGCATCCACGACAATTACCTTCAAGCCCTTTTGCGCAAGCGCATAAGCAAGCGTCATACCTACAACGCCAGAACCTGAAATCAGCAAATCTATTTTTATCATTATTACCTCTCTATTCGCATTCTATTATAAAAGTGCTCTTACGATGGTGCAATTATATTCGACTGTTACAACAAAATTAATATATTGATAGGGCCTGCCTTTCATAGAACCGGCGCACCTCTGTAAGCGTATTTAACTTAAGATAAGCCAATATTGGAGGTCATATGACCATCTTTATAAAAATAAAGTAATTTTTTCATATATTTAAGACTAATATAGTCATATATTTTCCTTGTTCTATAACATAATAGTATTGTAATTTAATTATGCTTTATTTTCGAAAAAATTAGGAAAAATCATTGGCGAGTAGACGCAACACTATAAAAAAATCAAAGCGCAAACCTTTACTACCAACCTCGGTAACAAATTTTCTTGTTAAGTTTATTATTCGTATTTGGGGTATTATCCTAATTTTGGTCTTCGTTGCGTCTGTCCTTGCTTTTTTCACCTATAACTTAGACGACCCGAGCTGGAATAATGTTGTTGATAAAACAGTCACTAATTTTCTTGGGCTTCCAGGCTCATATACATCAGATTTATTGATCCAAAGTCTTGGCTTCAGCGCTTATATTTTAGCACTTCCACTTTTTACTTGGGGGTGGCGAATTATTTCTTTAAAAGGTGTCCCATTTATATTTATGCACCTTCTCACATTACCCTTTTTGGTTATGGCAGCGGCAGTCACCTTTTCAACATTGCCTATTCATAACAGTTGGCCTCTTGAGAATGTAGGACTGGGCGGATTTATAGGTCAGATGCTGCTCGGCTATTTACAAAGCTTAATTGCCTGGATTGGGGTTGATTTTTATCCTCAAGTTATTGGTGGTTTATTTAGCATATTAACACTCATTTTCTTTTTCTATACCGCTGGATTGGAAAGGGGGGAATGGAGTACGCTCTTTAATAGAATTAAGGGTGTCATTAAGGCCTTTTTTACAAAAATTATTATTCTTTTATCAGGGACCATAAGTCTGCTTCGAAGAAACTCAACAAATCTGATTGGGGCTGAATTTGATGTGAGCCGAAAACAATCAATTCCACGAAAAGACCCCCTAGTTAGAAAAAGCCAAACGGACAAACGAAGTATACCAATAGTTGATCCAGAAAAAAAAGGTGCTAAGGAAGGCAAGCGGGCAACCGTTGAGCGCCAACCAAATTTCGATATTATCACAAGCGGTGAATTTGCCTTACCATCATTAAGTTTGCTAGCGCCACCAAAACCGCTTAGCGACAAAGAACGTTTAACTCATGACGCCTTGCAACAAAATGCTCGAATGCTAGAGGCTGTACTTGATGATTTCGGGGTAAAGGGCGAAATTACTAAGGTAAGGCCTGGCCCAGTAGTTACTTTGTATGAACTCGAGCCCGCCCCGGGCACAAAATCCTCTCGTGTGATCAACCTCGCTGACGATATATCACGTTCCATGAGTGCCACATCCGCTCGGGTAGCTGTTATTCCTGGGAAAAATGCCATTGGTATTGAGCTACCTAATAGTAAACGAGAAATCGTTTCTTTGCGTGAAATTCTTTCTTCAGGTGTATATGAAGACAGCAAAGCGAAGCTTCCTATGGCACTAGGTAAAGATATTGGTGGTGACCCTATTGTAGCTGATATAGCCTCTATGCCTCATTTATTAGTAGCAGGAACCACGGGGTCTGGTAAATCAGTTGCGATTAACGTAATGATATTATCGCTTCTTTATAAGCTGACACCCGCAGAATGTCGCCTGATCATGGTTGATCCAAAAATGCTTGAGCTCTCCGTTTATGACGATATTCCCCATTTACTGACCCCTGTGGTAACTGATCCTAAAAAGGCAGTTATTGCGCTTAAGTGGGCCGTCAGAGAGATGGAGCATCGTTATCAAAATATGTCTAAACTGCAAGTAAGAAATATATCGGCCTATAACAAGCGCCTTGCAGATGCTCGACAGAAGGGTGAAAATATAGTCCGTAAAGTACAAGTTGGATTTGATCAAGATAGTGGAAAACCAATCTATGAAGAAGAAAACCTTGATCTAACACCCTTACCAATGATTGTAGTCATTGTTGATGAAATGGCCGATTTGATGCTTGTAGCAGGTAAAGACATTGAGGCACTTATTCAGCGCCTTGCCCAAATGGCAAGAGCTGCAGGTATTCACCTTATCATGGCAACGCAACGTCCTTCCGTTGATGTTATTACAGGAACAATCAAAGCTAATTTCCCAACCCGAGTTGCTTTTCAGGTCACCTCAAAAATTGATAGCCGCACAATTTTAGGTGAGCAAGGTGCGGAACAACTTCTTGGGATGGGCGACATGTTACATATGGCAGGAGGAGGTCGCATCACCCGTGTGCATGGTCCATTTGTTGATGATAACGAAGTAGAGCGGGTCGTTAACGCACTTAAAAAACAAGGAAAACCAGATTACCTCACTAATATTATAGAAGAACCAGATGAAGGGTTTGACAGCGACTTCTTACAAAACTCACAAATGACCCCAAATGCTGGAAAACCTAGCGGTGACGAACTTTATGACCGAGCCGTTGCTATCGTCGCTCGGGACCAGAAAGCATCTACAAGTTACGTCCAACGTCAGCTACAAATTGGCTATAACCGTGCAGCAAATATTATTGATAAAATGGAGCGCGAGGGTGTAGTTAGCAGCGCAAACCATGTTGGCAAACGGGAAGTTCTAGTAGCAGATCATTCGGAAGACTATTAAACATTAAAATAGTAATTAAAAGACTGGCTTAAGATGAAAAAAATTCTAAATGCACTCTTAATTTTTCTAGTAATGACCCATTCAGTGTATGCATTTCAAGAGAACACCTTCGAGCCTAAGACTAAAATAGTTGATTTAAGCGTTCTACCATTAATAATTTCTGGTGAGATTTATGATGAAGCCCTTAGAAAAATTGAATATAGTTTAAACGCAATTAGATCTTTAAAGGCATCCTTTATCCAGCGTGGCCCCCAGGGCGATATTGAAGAAGGAACTATTTTTCTCGCAAGGCCCGGCAAGATAAGGTTTGAATATGCTGGTGATAACCCGATCCTTGTTGTTAGCGACGGCGAGATGCTTTCATTTGTAGATTATGAAATTAAGCAAGTAAGCCGGTGGCCCGTTGATAGAACACCTCTCAGCCTACTTATCAACGATCAAATTGATCTCAAAGACAACGATATAGAAATTTCTGAAATAGTTAGCTTTGCCGGACTTATTAAAATGACAGTTCGTCAACTAAACCAAAAAGATTTAGGTTATATTACCTTGGTATTCGAAGAAAATAGCATGGAACTAAAGTCATGGGAAGTCGTTGATACTCAAGGTTATACAACGCGGATTTTACTTCTCAACCCAGAATATAATATTCCAGTAGATAATAAAAAATTTACCTTTGATGATCCAAGAATAAAGAGAAATCGAGGGCCAAGAAGGTAACAAACCAGCCTTTAGTATGTCCATCTATATGGTTAAGTTTTTATTGTTAATTATTCTTGTAGATAACTACAGACTGGACTAATTTATCGCTAGAAAGAAATTAAATGACTGAAAATAGCGAAAACGAATTTGACGATTTCAATGTCAGTGAGGAATACCCGACATTGATGCAAGTTGCACGATTTGCGGATCTCATAAATAAAACCAACTGGTTTCATCATATTGGCGAGGCATTAAGCGTTGAAACCATTAAAACCTCCCGTGATTATCTAGAAGCACTCGGATTTCCGGAAGGTTACCCAGCTGAGGTAAGCGATTGGCAGGACACAATTTCCTGCCTTGAGACAAATGACTGGAATAGCCCTGCTTGGGAAGCGGAAGAGCAACTTGCTGCTTCGCTTATTAATGAAACTCTTGGATTCATTGAAGAAGACGTGTTGGAAGTCGCTCTGACTAATATCACAAGTAAAGCATCCGAACATATAACTAATGCAGTTGAAAGTGCATCCACCCGCTGGGGAATAGAAGACGAGGAACTATTACGTGCAGCAATTGGTGCCGGCGTGCAATGTTGTTATCAAGCAGCACTCGTCATTGCTGCTGGTGAAGAAGAAAATCATCCGTTTGCTCTTAAATTTCGTCTTTATGAAGATGGCCATTGGCCCATTGGTATTGCCGGGAACAGCCTAAATATTTTTTAACTTAGAAGAGAATTTAAATGACAAAAATTCGTCTCATTACGTGGAATGTTAATAGCGTCCGTGCCAGGCTTTCCATCATTGAAAGGCTTCTTGACCAATATAACCCAGATATCCTCTGCCTACAGGAAACAAAGGTACAAGATCATATCTTCCCAACAGATATTTTTGATAAACATGGTCTCAAGCACCACGGGCTTGCCGGTCAGAAAAGCTACCATGGGGTTGCGACACTAAGCAAAATACCTTTTTCGTCGAGCAACCGAATCAATTGGTGCAAAAAGGGCGATGCCCGCCATATCGAAACAGTATTAGATAATGGTCTTATGATCCACAATTTTTATGTTCCTGCTGGTGGCGACATACCGGATATTGCCCTTGATGAAAAATTTGCACATAAGATGGATTTTGTTACCGAGATGGAAAATTGGTCCCATGAGCTCCCAAAAGATGGAAAATATATACTGGTAGGTGATCTGAACATAGCGCCACTAGAAACTGATGTTTGGTCGCATAAGCAGCTCTCAAAAGTGGTTAGCCACACCCCAGTGGAATGCAAGGCGTTGAATTCAGTAAAGGAGGCCCACAATTGGATTGATGTCATGCGACATTTCGTTCCAGAACCTGAACAACTATACAGCTGGTGGTCATACCGTTCACGTGACTGGCGTGAGTCAAATAAAGGACGTCGTCTAGATCATATCTGGTGCAGTCATGGACTTAAAGGTAATATGAAATCAATGAAAGTTCTAGAAGACGCCAGAGGGTGGGAAAAACCATCAGACCATGCGCCGGTGCTGGTAGATATTGAACTTTAAATTATTTATTCTTATGAAGAATACCTGAGGACACATCAACTACATCTTTGGTAAAATTCATCATTTTTTGTCCACCATCAACAGGTATTACTGCTCCGTTTATTGATGTAGTCCTAATTAGGTGCAGTGCGGTGGAAGCTATATCACCTACCTTAAGTGGAGCACCAACAAAATTGAGGTGACTAGCAAGACTGAAATTTTTCTTAGATTGGGTCTCACTAATAAGAGTAAGACCTGGTGCAATGCCATTGACCCTAACTTTAGGGCTGAAGGCTTGAGCCGTCATTTCTGTTGCACCATAAAGACCAAATTTACTAAGGGTGTAGCTGTAAAAGTCTGCATTAAGAGAAAAAACTTTACTATCAAGGATGTTAACAACACTACCTCGATCATCATCACCCAACATACTAAATAGTCCGCGCGCTAGCTGCATAGGGCCACGCAGGTTTATATTCATATGATCAGCAAAACTTCCTTCTGTAAAATCTACAGCTTGGTCAACAGAAAATAGAGAGGCATTATTAACAACATGTTTTAACGTGTGGCTACCCTCAGAAAGAACTACAATCATTTTTTCAACTGCGCCATAATCTCCCAAATCACATTGAATACACTCGCCGTCGGCTTGAAATTCACTCAGTGCTTGGGCGGCCTCCTCAGCACTGTCATGATGATGCAGATAGATATAAAATCCCGCTTGACTGAGTACTTTGGCAATTTCTTTTCCAATACGCTTGTTAGCCGCTGTTACCAATACCGCATCTGTCATTCAGTGAACTCAAGATCGTTTATGGACATATCTGGACGTTTCCACCACGGTATCAAAGGCCCTTCGTAATAAGCTGTTGATATTACTCTGTCTGGATCACCAGAAAAAATAACCGTATTAGTTGGAGTTTCTTCAATTTCAATCTGATTGCAGTACATATTTATGCCTTCATTCAAAAGAAATGCATTAATCTTAGCGTAAAAACAGGCAGCAAGGGCCTCTGTTGTAGGGTCGCCTGGTGTAATGAGAATATGTTTAAGGTTTTCCGGTTCATTTTCTTTAAAATAATTAAGAAGAGGATCTTTATTGCTTAGCTGCATACTATGATCAACCGAATTATCTATCCAGTTATGCCAGGTATCTTTTAATGATTTAAAGTCATTACTCATGTTTCCGTTACCATCAAGATTATCATCGCCTCCACTCACTAAACGAACTTTAACAAATTCATTATGACCGTGGGGCACAAAACACTTGCTATCTTTTAAATTAAATAGCCTGTGGCTCATACAGTAACGTCGTGTAAAAAATATCTCAAACATCATGTGCGCTTAATATAGAATGATAGACGAAGAGTCTAGAGATTTTCCCAACCTCATGAGCCCTTTTTCATAGCTATCAACGTCATAACCGACGAGTATTAATATATAAATATAGGTTATCTATCTTTCTATTTTTTTATCTTAACTTCATATTATATAAGTCCTATAATCATGTATAATCTAATTAAAATATAATTGAGGGCGTCGTGAGTAACAATTCCGTGATCAATCAGAAACTTATTAATGTTGAGCGCGCCGCATCAGATATCAGGCGCGGGGGTAGCGTAGTGATAGCTGGTAAGAACCTTGCCCTCCTCGTCACATCTGCAGAATTAATTACCGATAGCCGTTTAAAGTTATTCGTGGACTTATCAGAATGTGAGGCACTTTTAGGCCTTACATATAACCGGGCCAATATCCTTAAAATTTCACCGCGCTCGGGCGATGTTGCATTAGTTTGTATCAAAGATTACATGGATAGTGGTATTATCGCATCAATGGCTGATCCTGCAGAAGATCTGATTAAGATTATGCGGGGACCATTCCAAGTTTCCAATCAGACACCGATTGATATACACGACGCGGGCATTAAGTTATGTAAGATAGCAAATTTGCTTCCTGCAACAATTTTTTCAACGCCGCTTGATCACGCTACCGAATGGGCAAAAAAAAATAATGTTCTTGTCGTTTCGGCCTCAGATGTTCTGGGTCATTCTTTAAATAACGCCCTATCACTCAAAATTATCACGTCAGCAAGTATTCCTCTTGCGGGGGCAGAGGAAGCAACCATGGTTGCTTTTCGTCCAGAAGATGGTGGCACAGAACATTTTGCCATTTTAATTGGTGACCCCCCGCGAAACACACCGGTTCTTACCCGCATTCATTCCGAATGCTTTACTGGGGACCTTCTTGGCTCTCTTAAATGTGACTGTGGCGAACAAATGCGTGGTGCTATTAAATATATGGATGAAACTGGGGGTGGGATACTTCTTTATTTAGCGCAAGAGGGGCGCGGTATTGGCCTTATTAATAAGCTTCGCGCCTATCATCTTCAAGATCAAGGCTTTGATACCGTAGACGCCAACGAAAGGTTAGGTTTTCTTAGTGATGAGCGTATATTTGAACCAGCAGCTCAAATGCTCAAAAAGATGGGATATCATTCTATAAAACTCCTGACCAACAATCTAGAAAAGGTTACTGGACTTGAAGCCTGCAGTATTAAGGTGGTCGAGCGCGTTTCCCATAAGTTTCCCTCTAATAATCATAATGACCTTTATTTAAAAACCAAGAAAAAACGGTCTGGCCATTTACTCTAAATTCTGTTTTATTTTAAACCAATAAGAATTAGGCCAATAGCAGATAATAAAAAACCAAATATTTGATTTCTATTTAACCTCTCTCCAAAGAATAAATATGACAAAAACAATATAAAGAACATATCAAGCGAAAAAATCGTGATAACTACACTTCCTGGGCCACCTTTAATAGCGGCAATATAAAAATATAACCCCCCGTATGATACTATTCCAGTTACAATACCTATAGTCGCTGTCTTTAGTTTTGTGACCTTTACCTGAGAAGGCTTTGTTCTGTCTTTTAAAATCAATATAATTGATAATATGGCGCAGTAAGTATAAGCCACTGCTACAACAAGTACGCCCGATAAGCCTAATTCGTTAACCACCTTTAAGCCACCGTTGCGAAAGGCTAGTAAAATAATACACACCCCCATAATAAGGAACCAAGTCCTATTAGTTGCTTTATTAGGTTTACTTAGTTTTAAGTTCACAACCACCATCGCCAGAAAGAAGAATAGTATTCCTAACCCTTCTTTCCAAGTTATGGCCTCCCCGTAATAAATAGAGGATAAAAGAATAACTATTATAATATTTGCCTTTGCAAAGGCAGACGTTAACCCTGCGGGACCGTGGTGCAGACCCTTTGAAAAGGCGAAGTTTCCTCCTGCAGAACCAAGACCAACTATCGCTGCCATTATAAAATATTTAGCGTCATTAAGTTGATTAAGAGTATCAAACCCATCAATAAAGAAACAGGCAGCTCCCACACTATAAAGGCTGACAAAAAAATAATTGTCATCAGCTAAGTTATGTGCGTTCCATTTAAATAAAATACCGCCAATACCAAACATGAGGGCGCCAAGAATAGCGTCTAAGATATAGGGTTCCAAATCGCCTTATTTCGATATATGTCTAGTAGCCTCGGAAAAGCCGCCAAATTCTTCCTGCCATTTCGATTTTCGATTAGTAGAACGAACCTCCACAGCTGTTACCTTATATTCAGGGCAGGCTGTCGCCCAATCACTATTATCAGTAGTGATGATATTCGCACCCGATTCTGGCATATGGAACGTGGTATAAACTACACCAGGTTGCATATTTTCAGTAAGTTTCGCCTCAAGGACGGTCTCCCCCATCCGACTTTGTATGCGCACCATATCGCCATCAGAAATTCCTCTATTCTCCGCATCATGGGGGTGAATATCAAGAGTATCTTGGTCATGCCAAATATTGTTCTTCGTGCGTCTAGTTTGCGCACCAACGTTATACTGGCTGAGTATACGCCCAGTGGTAAGAATGAGTGGAAATTTACGGTTTGTACGCTCTGTAGTTGGAACATACTCGGTAACAATAAAGTTTCCCTTGCCACGAACAAAACTATCAATATGCATAATTGGTGTACCCTCAGGAGCAGCTTCATTGCAAGGCCACTGAATAGAACCTCTTTCATCAAGCTTATCAAAACTAACTCCAGCAAAGGTCGGTGTTAGACGGGCAATTTCATCCATTATTTCGGAAGCATTCGAATAAGACATGTCGTAGCCCATTGCTCGACCTAATCGACAGGTCACCTCCCACTCATCCATACCAGTGATCGGCTCCATTACCTTACGCACTCTGCTAATTCGTCGTTCAGCATTTGTAAATGTGCCATTTTTTTCAAGAAACGAAGTGCCTGGTAAAAACACATGAGCAAACCGGGCGGTTTCATTCAGAAAAAGATCCTGCACGATCAAACAATCAAGCGCCTTCATTGCCGCTTCTACGTGATGAGTATTAGGATCTGACTGAGCCACATCTTCGCCCTGAATATACATAGCTTTATAGGTACCATCCACAGCAGCATCAAACATATTTGGAATACGAAGTCCTGGCTCCGGATCTAGGTCAACACTCCACTCTTTCTCAAATTCTGCTCTGGCACTATCATCGCTTATAGGTCTATACCCCGGAAGTTCGTTTGGGAACGATCCCATATCACAGGAGCCCTGAACATTATTCTGACCACGCAGGGGATTAACACCTACTCCCACTTTACCTATATTACCGGTAGCCATCGCAAGATTTGCCATGCCAATCACCATCGTTGACCCTTGAGAGTGTTCTGTAACACCAAGTCCGTAATAAATAGCTGAATTACCCCCAGTAGCATAAAGTCGCGCCGCTGCGCAGATATCTTCTGCTGCTACTCCTGTATGTTTTTCAGCCTCTTTTGGGCTATTAATAGGATCTAATATAAAATTGCGCCAATCGCTGAAGGCATCAGTATCACAGCGTTCGTCAATATAGTCTTGATCCATTAAGCCCTCACTTATCACCACATGGGCAATGGCATTAATCATTGCAACATTAGTACCTGGCTGAAGCGGTAAATGATAATCAGCTTTGATGTGAGGGGATTTAACAAGTCCTGTTTTACGTGGGTCAATCACAATTAACTTAGCACCGTCCCGCAGTCTCTTTTTCATTTGGCTAGCAAAAACTGGATGCGCATCGGGTGGGTTAGCCCCGATTACCATCATTACATCTGTATCCATTACACTATCAAAAGTTTGTGTTCCAGCAGACGTCCCCAAGGTTTCACGAAGACCATACCCTGTTGGTGAATGACAGACACGCGCGCAGGTATCAACATTATTATTCTTAAACGCAGCTCGAATAAGCTTTTGAACCACAAAAACTTCCTCGTTAGTACATCTTGACGAAGTGATGCCGCCTATAGACTTACGACCATACTTTTTCTGTACTGTCATCAATCTATCCGCAGAAAACTTTATTGCCTCATCCCAACCCACTTTTTTCCAGGGGTCAGTAATTTTATCACGTATCATCGGGCTAAGTATACGATCATTATGGATCGCATAATCCCAAGCAAAACGACCTTTTACGCAAGAATGGCCATGATTTGCCATACCGTCTTTCCACGGCATCATGCGAACAACTTCTTCTCCTTTAGTTTCTGCTTTAAACCCACACCCAACGCCGCAATATGCACAAGTGGTCACAACACTGCGCTCAGGTTGTCCAATTTCTGCCACACGTTTTTCGAATAGGCTATCGGTTGGGCACGCTTGAACACAGGCTCCACAAGAAACACAGTCCGAAGAAAGAAAACTTTGATCTGTACCTGCTGCGATTTTACTATCAAAGCCGCGACCATCAATAGTCAGAGCAAATGTCCCTTGAACTTCTTCGCATGCCCTTACGCAGCGCGCGCAAAGAATACATTTAGCCGGATCAAAACTAAAGTAGGGGTTACTGTCATCAATGATGGTCTTTAAATGGTTATGACCCTCGGTGCCGTATCTATTTTCTTCGAGGCCCACAAGCCGCGCCATATCATGCAGGGGACTATCTTCATCAGGGTGATCAGATATATAAAGTTCCATAATGCCGCGACGTATTCTAGTTAGCCGCTCCGAAGATGTTTTAACTGACATTCCATCTGAAACAGGTGTGGTGCAAGATGCGGGTGTACCGCGCACGCCGTCTACTTCCACTAAACAAAGACGGCAGGAACCATATTCTTTAATACTATCTGTGGCACAAAGGCTTGGAATGTCAGTATCAATCTGTCGAGCCGCGCGCATCACAGACGTACCTTCAGGGACAGTTACTTTTTTACCATCAATCACAAGGTTAACTAATTTTTCCGACTTTATTTCTGGCGTGCCGTAATCTTTTTCCGTAATTAAGCTCATTTCATTAATCCTTAAAGTCGCCTGGCCATTTATTGAGCGCACTTTTCACGGGTATTGGCGTCATACCACCCATGGCACACAACGATGATGTATCCATAAGCTCACAAAGCTCTTTTAATAATTCATAATCTTGTTTTTCTATAAGTTCCGTACCCCGAGTAGACCCAATACGGCATGGTGTACACTTTCCACAACTTTCAATAGCACAGAATTCAAAAGCAAATTTTGCCTGATCCTTCATGTTTGCTGTTTCATCGAAGATGACTATACCACCATGACCAAGTACAGCTCCTACTTCAGAGAAAGCTTCATAATCTAACAATAGTTCCAAATCATCTTGAGAGAGATACGCTCCTAGAGGACCTCCCACTTGTATTGCCTTTAATTCTTTTCCAGACCAGGTACCACCCCCAAAATCATTTACCAACGTGCCGAGGCTAACACCAAATGCTTTTTCTACTAATCCGCCGCGCTTGATATTGCCAGTTATCTGAAAGGCTATCGTTCCACGAGAGCGACCAATTCCATAATTTGCATAATGGTCACCGCCTTTATCAAGTATAATTGGCACACTGGCTAGTGATATTACATTGTTAATGACTGTTGGCTTCCCAAATAGTCCTATATGGGCGGGTAGCGGCGGCTTAGCACGAACCATACCACGCTTTCCCTCAAGACTTTCGAGCATTGCAGTTTCTTCTCCACATACATAGGATCCCGCACCAAGTCTTACCTCAATATCAAAATACTTTCCGCTACCGCATATATCCTTGCCTAAGTAATTATTCACATTTGCAATTGCTATCGCTTTTCTTAAAATAGATCTACAAAGCGGGTATTCACTACGCAGATAGATATATCCCATAGTAGCACCAACCGCGAGCCCGGCGATGGTCATACCCTCTATAAGACAAAAGGGATCACTTTCCATTAGGATTCTATCTGAAAAAGTACCGCTATCCCCTTCATCGGCGTTACAACAAATATATTTTTGCTCCGCCTCTGCCTCCAAAACCGTGTTCCATTTGATACCCGTAGGAAACGCGGCGCCACCACGGCCACGCAGACCTGACGTTATGACCTCGTCTACTATTTCCTTGGATGATAATTTAAGTGATTTTTCTAGTCCTTTAAATCCATCATTTTCCATATAATCGTCAATAGATAGAGGATCGATGAGGCCACATCTAGCAAAAGTAAGACGCTCTTGTTTTTTTAGGTAATCAATTTCGGACGTCAGTCAGCGGAAATTTCGGACGTCAGTCCGCGGAAAAGAGGATGATCACCACCATCCAAAAAGCCCGCGGCATATAGAGAGCTGATATCCGCTACGCTAACCGGACCATATGCCACACGTCCATTATCTGTTTCTACTTCTACCAAAGGCTCCAGGTAAGTCATGCCCCAAGTGCCGTTCCGAATGACATTAATTTCCGTTGAAAGCTCCGAAATAGAAGCAGCCACCTCGTCTGCACCCATAGAAATAGAGGCTGTATCTCTTGGAACGTATACATTTATCACTATAAGACCCCTTCTTTTATCAACTTTTCAAAGTTATCAGGACTTACACGGGGGTGAAGCTTTCCATTAATCTCTACATTAGGTGACAGAGCACAGTTTCCAAAACAATAGACTGCATCAAGGGTGTACTCTTCGCTTGTTTCCCCTAGATCCAAACCAAGAAGGTCAACTATACGGCTCGTAAGTTCTCTGCTACCCATAGATTGGCATGCCTCCGCCTGGCAAACCCGAACTAAGTTTCTACCTAATGGTAACGTTTTAAAATCATGGTAGTAACTTATTACACCATGGACTTCAGCACGAGATATATTGAAACCATCTGCCATAATATCCACGATTTCCTTGGGAACGTAACCATAAAAATCTTGTATTGCATGTAAACATTCGAGCAGGCCGCCAGGTATCTTTTTAAATCCATCAACTATATTTGTGGCTTGCCTGAAATCATCCATAATTTAATCCAATATTTTTACATGATGTTTAATGTGATCTTCAACAAAGCTTGAGATGAAAAAATACCCATGATCATAACCGTCATGCCGCCGAAGAATTAATTTCTGGCCAACTTCTTCACAAACGCTTTCAAATCGTTCCGGCATAAGTTGACTTTCCAGGAACGGGTCATTAATGCCCTGATCAATTAGAATTGGCTGTGAGGAGGTTGCATCACCCCCAGCCAAAATAAGCGCGCAAGCATCATATTTAGCCCAAGTGGTACGATCTTCACCAAGGTAATTACTTAGCGCTTTATGGCCCCAAGGGCAATTAAGGGGACTAACAATTGGCGCAAAGGCTGAAACAGATTTAAACTTATCTTTATTTTTTAAATAAATAGTTAACGCTCCATGCCCACCCATGGAATGACCAAAAATTCCAATTCGGTCATTATCTAATGGAAACTTCTCTAGTATTAGCTCGTATAACTCTTCGGTAATGTAGCTATACATATTATAGTTTTCATTCCACGGCTTTTCTGTAGCATCCACATAGAAGCCCGCACCCTGTGCAAAATCCCACCCTTCCTCATCAGGAACATGGTCTCCGCGCGGAGATGTATCCGGCGCAATCATTATCAATCCAAGCTCTGCTGCTAAACGGTAAGCACCAGATTTAGTAGTAAAGTTATCTTCAGTACAGGTTAATCCCGCTAGATAATAAAGCGCAGGACAATTGCCATTCCGGGCTTGTTCCGGTAAAAAGATACTAAAATTCATATCACACCTAGTACTACTTGCAGCGTGGCTATAGTAACTCACTATACCCCCATGACAGCTATGGCTTGACTTAAGTTTCATATCTAATAAACCACCACACTACGAATTGATTTACCTTCGTGCATTAAATCAAAAGCATTATTGATCTCATCAAGCGGCATAGTATGGGTGATCAGGTCATCAATATTAATTTTACCGTCCATGTACCAATCTACAATTTTAGGAACGTCGGTTCGGCCACGGGCTCCTCCAAAAGCAGATCCGCGCCAAACACGGCCCGTTACTAATTGAAACGGTCTTGTTGAAATTTCCTGCCCGGCACCTGCAACCCCAATAATAATACTCTCACCCCACCCTTTATGGCAACATTCGAGGGCCTGACGCATTGTGTTTATGTTACCAATACATTCAAAACTATAGTCTGCTCCACCGTTGGTTAGGTCCATAATGGCCTCCATAATATCACAGTCTTTTGGATTGAGAAAATCGGTCATACCAAATTTTTTAGCAATTTCAATTCTTGCTGGATTAATATCAACACCGATGATCTTATTAGCACCAACCATACGAGCACCTTGAATTACATTAAGGCCAATGCCACCAAGACCAAAGACTACAACGTTTGATCCAGGCTCAACTTTAGCGTCAAATGCCACCGCACCAACGCCTGTAGTTACTCCGCAGCCTATATAGCATATTTTTTCAAAGTCTGCGTCTTTGCGTACCTTTGCCAAAGCAATTTCCGGCAGCACCGTATGATTTGAAAAAGTAGAACAGCCCATATAATGAAGGATGGGCTCACCGTCTAATTTAAACCGACTGGTCCCATCCGGCATAAGTCCCGCACCTTGTGTTTCACGAATTTTCTGACATAAGTTTGTTTTTGGATGAAGACAGTAATCACACTCGCGGCATTCCGGCGTATAAAGCGGAATAACATGGTCGCCAACCTCAACTGAGGTCACCCCCTCGCCAATCTCCACAACAATACCGGCACCCTCGTGACCAAGTATGGCTGGAAAATCCCCCTCCGGATCATCGCCCGATAAAGTAAAGGCGTCAGTGTGACAAATACCTGTGGCCTTTAGTTCGACCATAACTTCACCAGCTCTTGGGCCATCAAGGGTTACTGTTTCTATACTGAGCGGAGCGCCAGCCTTAAATGCAACTGCTGCCTTTGTTTTCATTCTAACTTCCTTCAATTTTTCTTTTGGTGGCATAAGATATTCAATAATCTTATGAGTATCAATTTACTTTATCAAAAAACATATTAGAAATTAACATAAAATAACATGTATTAGAAATTAACATAAAATAACATGTAAGTGATAAAAATTCAATCTTGATGCAAAATAATTTTTGAGTACATTTTATTTTTGCTCTGTTTAAATATCAAATAAATATAAAATAATTAATCTAGCATTATCCTAAAAATTCTTTTGTTTTTTGAATAGTTTCTGCAAGCCCTAGCCTCTCAATGATGACATCTTCTGGAAAACAACTTAATAATCGAGTTGGTGTCGCACCATCAAGCATCACAAACACGCCCTTATCACTCTTTTTTCGAATTAGCCGGCCGAAGGCTTGTTTCATTCGCAACCTAGTAATAAGATCATCATACGATTTTTTACCAAAATGTTCCCGCCTCGCTTTATGCAATATAGTTGGTCGCGGCCACGGAACCTTATCAAATACGCAGAGCCGAAGTGAGTTTCCCGGGACATCTACGCCATCCCTGACTGCGTCTGTCCCCAACAGACAGCTGTGCTCAACGGTTCTAAATATATCAACTAGCGTTGCAACGTTTATGGGATCAACGTGCTGGGCAAAAATAGGTAATTGTGCCTCCTCGAGTGGCTTGAGTAAGCGTTTGTAGACTTCTTTTAACCTACCAATAGCTGTAAATAGACCAAGGGCACTTCCATTTGAGGCCAAAAATAATTCTCGATATGCTGCTGCTAAATGGTCTAGTGAACGGATATTAAGATCCCCCACAATAAAGACTCGGGCCTGCTTTGCATAATCAAATGGCGAATTAAGGCTGTAACGCGCGGGGGGAGCTATAAAGTGTGCTGCTCCAGTTCTGATTTCCGCACTATTCCATTCTATATCTGGATTTTGGTTTTCAGATATTCTATCGCGCAGTGTTGCTGAAGTAATCATTGCACCATGTGCAGGTTTTAGCACTACGTTGGCAAATGGGAGGGTGGGGTCAATCCAGTGTCGATACATTCCTACGTCACGCTCATTGCCGCCTACACGGCTAAGTTCAAACCAGTCAACAAAGTTTTTATCTGTGACAACACCATTCATAAAACCCTCAAGCATAGGGATCCAGCCACCCGAAATAGTTTCACCACGGCGCGTGATACTTCTTGATACAGAATCGAGCCTATTTCGGGTGGCACTGTCAAGTTCGTCTGCCTCCTGATCAAGCTTTTTAAGAAGAAGCATCGATAGTTTTTTTAGGGGTTTATTCAATTCATCTAAGGCAGCCTTTAGTAATTTAGCAGCTGCTAGAAGAGCATCACTAGGCTCTCCCGTGTAACATTCAACAGAATGATATCCCTCATGAGCATTAATCCTTGCAAATATTTGTTTTCTAATCAACGATAAAAAGGTTTCCATCGGCCCAAATGGACCGCCGTCTATGAGCCGCCCATGCCAACCATCAGCAGGAAGGCACGCTGCAGCTGCATAGGTTTTATGAAGACATTTTCCTGCTTCCTCTTCGTCCATAATTAAATCATCAAGTCGCCCTTTAAGACCTTTACCACGCCGACCTTTGATTTCAGCACCACGGATCCAGCGCCTCAGCTCTAGTCCTTCCTGACCGGTCAGATGGGCTGAAAAAACGTTATCTGCCGCATCAAACAAATGATGCCCCTCATCAAATACATATCTAGTTGGTAGATCAGCTTCTCCTTGCCTAGTTGCACTTTGCACCATAACCAACGCATGATTAGCAATTACCAATGTGGCAAATTTTGCTTTACGTTGTGCCTTTTCAATAAAACATTTTTTATAATGACTACACGCGGAATAAACACATTCACCACGCCGATCAGTAAGTTGCGACAGTCGGCCCACTCCAAATGTTTCTCCAAGCCAAGAAGGGAAATCTCCTCCAATCATATCACCATCCCGACTATAACGAACCCACCTGCTTACAAGCCCCAGTAAAACTTTACCTTGTGGTTGAGACGCTGCTGTACCTATCTCCTGAAGATTTAGAAGGCACAGGTAATTTTCTCGCCCTTTACGAACTACGACCTTCTGCTTTTTTTCCTTTTCGTTTACATATAGGCGATCAAGCTCCTGATCGAGTTGACGTTGGAGGTTTTTGGTATAAGTAGAAAGCCAAACAGTTCCTCCATTTTTTTCAGCCCATAAACTAGAGGGCGCAATATAACCAAGTGTTTTACCAATGCCAGTACCAGCTTCTGATAATACCAGAATGGGTTCTTCCTCACTTTCAGGAGTTTCAAAAGCACGTGCAGCTTTAATAGAATAATCGATTTGACCTTGTCTATTTTCCGCCCCATCACCAATGAGCCTTTTTAGTCTCTGCTTAGTTTCTTCTTCACTAACCCGCACCTGCCCCGGCGGGGGTGCAGGTGCTTTTTCTTCCCACTCAGAAAGGTGTGCCCAAACTTGATAGTCCTGTTTTGTTTCAACACTTTTCAAAGCTCCTAGAATAAGGGGGCCCCATTTCCAGCCTGCAGCACTCATAGTGTAGGCAGTTGCCTGAACTCCTTCCGGATATTTATAATCAGGTAAAGATAGTTCGTTTATAAGAATTTTAGCACTTTTTATAAGTACCGCTGCCTCATCTTCCTGATTATCGTCCGTACCTGGAAGGTCGAGTGCTACCGAAAGCCCCAGAGGTAGTGGTAGACAGAACTCTGCAGGTCGCGTGAAGGCAAATAATTCAAGTATATCAAAACATCCAGACATATTAGTCTTCAGATGACGCTCTGCTACCGGACGATTACATACCAAAAAATCATGATCACGTAAAATTTTTCGTAACTCAGATAATTCATAAAGCTCAACTTCGCCGTCGGGGGTCACAATTACGCCACCAAGCGGCCCTACAACAAGTGCAGCAAGCCTAGAGAGTGTTTCCATAGGATCTGGAAATTTTGGTGACGAGTTGATCATGGAGCCTAATCATTCATTATAATTAAAATGACTATAACTAGCCATGCGTCTGGGGAAAAGCTAAATTCATAGATAAATCGTAGCAACAGATATTGACCTTATCCATTTTTAGTCCTATGAAACCATGAATTGTGCGAGGTTTTTGAATAATCAAGCCAACAATTAATGAAAGCGAATACAATGTCTGCGACACCGGAAATTATTGAATTTTCTCGCGAGAGCAAAGCATGGCCTTTTTTAGAAGCTGAAAAGCTAGTCAAACGTCTCGAGAAATCCGGTAATACAAAAGAATTTGTTCTCTTTGAAACAGGTTATGGCCCGTCTGGGCTTCCACATATTGGAACTTTTGGTGAAGTCGCTCGAACAACCATGGTTCGCAACGCATTTGAGCTTCTCACTGGAAAAAAAACTAAGATTGTTTGCTTTTCAGATGATATGGATGGCTTTAGAAAGGTACCAAATAACCTCCCTAACCAAGAAATGCTCGCACAACATATAGGTAGACCCCTCACCAAAGTGCCAGATCCCTTTGGCACCCACGAAAGCTTTGCTCATAATAATAATGCACGCCTGAACAGTTTTCTCGATAGTTTTGGATTTGATTACGAATTTGTAAGTGCTACCGAAGTTTATAAAAGTGGATCAATGGATGAAACACTTCTAAAAATGCTCGGCGCATATGACGCCATCATGAATGTAATACTTCCAACTCTTGGCGAGGAACGCCGAAAGACTTATAGTCCGTTTTTACCTATATGCCCACGTACGGGGATAGTTCTTCAAGTACCCATAATTGATCGCGATCTAGAGGCGGGAACCATTACCTACCGTGATGAAGAAACTGGAGACGCGGTAAAGATTTTAGTGACTGGTGGAAACTGTAAAATGCAGTGGAAAGCCGATTGGGCAATGCGTTGGGTTGGGCTTGACGTTGATTATGAAATGGCAGGTAAGGACTTAAGTGAGAGCGTAAAACTTTCTTCAGCCATTACCCGTATTCTGAAGAGGACGCCGCCAGAAGGCCTAAGTTACGAACTTTTCCTAGACGAAGACGGTTCAAAAATATCAAAATCAAAAGGAAATGGTATTTCAATGGAGGAGTGGCTGAAATATGGCACTAAGGAAAGTCTCTCGCTGTATATGTATCAGTCACCCCGTAAGGCGAAAAAACTTCATTTCGATATTATTCCAAAAACTGTAGACGAATACCTTAACCATTTAAGTAAGTATCCCACACTTGAAGGGGCCAAAAAATATGCGAGCCCTATATGGCATATTCACGGCGATCATCCACCAAAAGAAAATGTGCCGGTAAGCTTTGCTCTACTTCTTAACCTAGTAAGTGCCAGCAATGCTGTTGACAAAGAAACTCTTTGGGGGTTCATCAGCAGTTATTCTGAGGGTGCAACGCCGGAACAGTATCCAGTTCTTGATCAACTTGTCGGGTATGCACTTGTTTACTACGAAAATTTTGTTAAGCCCAATAAGAACTATCGGATACCGACAGATATAGAGAATGCAGCACTTCTCTCACTCCGCGAAGCAGTGTCAGCATCTGATGACGATAACGATGCTAATGAATTACAAACTCTGGTCTTCTCTGTCGGCAAAGAGTTTGAGTATGAAAATCTTCGCGAGTGGTTTAGAGCGCTTTATGAAATTCTTTTTGGTCAAAAAGAGGGGCCAAGAATGGGTTCCTTTATTGCCCTTTACGGTAAAGAAAAATTTATTGAATTAATTAATAAAACACTAAGATTATAGCATATTCAGTGAATTCAAAATAATTAAATTGCAAGGTTTTTAATTTTACTACGTATAAGAATATAACCAGAGAAATATTAGAGTTTAAAGATTATGTATCAATATGAATTATTCTTTACCTTTTTTAAATTAATCCAATAAATTTATACATTTGTATATAATTAGACTTTAGTCTACTTATTAAAATTACCATTGCTTATTATAGGCAGTTATTGATAACAATAAATCCATATATAAGTTGTTTGTTTTAGTGAATGAAAAAAATGAAAAAATTAAGCTATAAAAATTTTTGGAAACGAATTTTTGATCTTTTAATAGTTACACTTATTCTTGCGGTCCTAATACCCTTTCTAGTGATGATTGTAATACTTATAAAATGTAAAATGGGAAGCCCCATCTTCTTCACCCAGGATCGACTCGGCTACAAAGGAAAGGTTTTTAAAATTTGGAAGTTTCGTAGCATGATCGATTGCCTTGATGAAAATGGTGAACTAATGTCAGACAATTACCGTCTGACAGGTTTTGGTAAATTTCTTCGTAATTGGAGCATCGACGAACTTCCGCAGCTTTGGAATATAATTCTTGGCGATATGAGCCTAATAGGCCCCCGCCCGTTTATCGCGGAATACGAACTAGAGTATACACCCAGACAAATGCGCCGGCACGAAGTGCGTCCAGGTATTAGTGGTTGGGCACAAGTTACTGGCCGTAATACCTTAAGCTGGAACAAAAAATTTATCCGTGATGTTTGGTACGTGGATAACTGTAGTCTTCTTCTTGATTTAAAAATACTGCTTTATACTATTCCACTTGTTTTGATGCGAGCAGGAATTGCTGCCGATAATCATGTGACAATGCCCGTATGGTTGGGCAATCGTAGTAAAAAAGATGTTGCCCTCTCAGAAAAAAATAGTAATTTATAAACATGTGTTCAATCCTAACAGCCTAAATTTAGACATTTTGATTATTCAGAGGGGTTTTTATTTCGAAGCTTTTTAAGATCACCTTTTCGTTTTTTGCCTTCTATCCGTCTTGTTTTAGATGCAAAAGTAGGTCTCGTTTTTTTGCGTAATTTCGGTATAGTTGCAGCTTTCTTTAGAAGTTCAACTAATCTTGCCATAACCTCTGCTCGATTTCGAATTTGTGAGCGGGTGCTATTTGCGGTCATAATAATTATACCGTCACTGGTCATACGTTGACCAGATAATTTTTTAAGACGGTCAAACATTGAGATATCTAAAACCTGAAAAAAATTTACATCAAACCGAATTTGTACAGCGCTTTCTACCTTATTTACGTGCTGGCCTCCAGGACCTGGTGAGCGAATAAAACGGACCTCGACATCATCCTCATTAATATATATTTTATTAGTAATCTTTAACATTTACTCATTCACTATATTTAACAAATTTTTTATTCGTCTGAGACATTTAATATGACTATGATGGTTGAACTATAATTATTCGGAGCCAAGAGTGAAATTTAAAATTACATCTTTATTCATCTGCTTATTTTTTACACTATCATCAGCACTCGCAGATGATACGCCAAGAATTGACTATGAGCAATATACTCTGCCCAACGGATTAAAGGTTGTGGTCCATACAGATAAAAACGCACCAATAATTTCTGTGAACGTCTGGTATCACGTTGGCTCAAAGGATGAGCCTGAAGGAAAAAGTGGTTTTGCTCATTTGTTTGAACATTTAATGTTTAACGGTAGTGAAAATTATGATGATGATTTTTTTAAACCTCTTCAAGAAATTGGAGCTAGCCGCATCAATGGAACAACATCTCGCGATAGAACTAATTACTATCAGACCGTTCCCGTCGGTGGCCTTGATCGTATATTGTGGATGGAATCTGACCGCATGGGACATCTACTCGGGGTAATAGCAAAAGAAAAACTTGATGAACAACGGGCCGTAGTTAAAAATGAAAAACGTGAAGGCGAAAACAAGCCCGGAGGAAAATTATACTATCGTATTTACGAAGGTGTTTATCCGAAAGATCACCCTTATCATCATTCAACAATTGGATCGATGGAAGATCTCGATAATGCCTCGCTAGAAGATGTAAAGGCCTGGTTTACTCAATATTACGGACCAAATAATGCGGTCATCGTCTTAAGTGGTGATATTGACATCGAACACTCAAAAATACTCACACAAAAATACTTTGGTGATATTCCCGCAGGGCCGCCACTTTCTCAAAAAAAATCATGGGTACCCATTCACACAACTAATCGATATGAAGTGATGGAAGATCGTGTGCCAGAGACGTATTTAACATGGTCATGGGCTGCACCTGGTCGCACGAGTAAGGCGTTTGCCGAACTTGAAATTGCAGCTTCAATATTTGGTGGGGGACGCAATAGCCGGCTTTATAAAAAGCTTGTCCATGAACAGGAGCGACTAAATAGTGCCTCTACATCAATAATTCCTGGAGAACTTTCCAGTATATTTATGATTTCCGCCGAACTCAAAAAGGGTGAGAATAGTAAAAAAATAACACAAATAGTGGAAGATATGTTCGCAGAATTCCTAGAAGATGGCCCTTCAACTAAAGAACTTAACCGCGTAAAGTCATCCATCGAAAATAGTATGATCCGTACAATGGAGAGTATTTCCAGTAAGGGCTCAATTTTAGCAAGCGGAGCCATATATGCTGATGATCCAGGATTTATCCATAAAAAACAATCTTGGCAAAACTCAGTCACACAAAAAAGTATCAAAAGTGTCATAAACGAATGGCTAACTAAAGGGTTTTACAAGCTTGATATGGTTCCTTTTGGTAATTATAAAACTGGAAAAACTACAGTAGACCGAAGTAAAATGCCTGATTTTAAGGCTGATGAAAAAATAAAGCTTCCTCCTCTTCAGCATGCAGTACTGACTAATGGTATTAAGGTCACCCTTGCTGAACGTAATAGCGTGCCAACAGTCAATCTTGCCATTCGTTTCGATGCTGGCAGAGTTACAGATTACGACGTAAAATTTGGCACCTCCTCTTTCACGTTTGGTAATATGAATGAGGGAACTAAAACATTATCATCACTAGAATTTAACGACTTAAAAACCAAACTTGGCGCACGCATCGGGTTTTCAAACGGTCTTGATAGTTCGAATATCAGCCTTTCAGCGCTGAAAAAAAATCTATCTGATTCGATTGAACTTTGGGCCGATGTTGTCCAAAATCCTGCATTTAGATCTACCGACATTGAACGCGACAGATCGTTAACACTTGCCCAGCTCGAACAGGCAAAAATGAGCCCCAACAGCATAGCCGGTAGCCTGCTTACCAAAGTTCTTTACGGCGAAGACCATGTATATAGTGGTCGCTCAATCTTAGAGCGAGAATTTATGATACGAAGTATTAATCGAGAGGACCTTGTTGATTTTCATGAGATGTGGATTAGGCCCGATAACGCAAAAATTTATGTAGTTGGAGATACCACACTCAAAGAAATAACTGAAGAACTCAATAATTACTTTGGTAGTTGGTTAACCCCGACACGACCCAAAGGCATAAAAACGTTAACAGATGCTGCCTATGCAGATAAAAGTCATATAATCCTTGTCGACCGCCCAGAGGCAGCACAGTCTATTATTCTTGCAGCACACCTAGTATCCCCGTCAACCGATCAAAATGCATTTAATGTCAACGCTATGAACGATATTTTAGGTGGAAAGTTTACCTCGCGGATTAATATGAACCTACGTGAAGATAAAGGTTGGTCTTACGGCGCAAGCAGCAATATTGGACAGGCAATAAGGCAGAGGTCATTTCGAGTTAGTACGTCGGTACAGACAGATAAAACAGCCCTCGCCATGAACGAAATTGTAAAAGAAATGTCAGACTATCAGTCAAATCGGCCACCCAGTCCCGAAGAATTAGACTTGATGATAAAAGGAAATACGTTACCTCTGCCCGGCAGATTTTCTACTAACCGTAGTCTCATGAGCTACATAATAAGTAACGAAAATTTTGGGAGGCCTTATAATTATGCTGAAACACTTTATAATAAATACGCTTCTCTTAGCCCTAAACTGTTGCAGCAAACAGCGCAAAAGTATCTACGTCCAGATGCCATGATCTGGGTTATCGTTGGGGATCTTACAAAAATTGAGAAAAACATCCGCAGCTTAGAGTTTGGGGATTTTGAAGTTTGGGACGAGAGTGGGAATAAGATCAGATGATGAAAAATTATTTTATAAAGTTTTTATCTTATAAAGCCATATTTATAGGTTTTCTAATTTGTTACTCGGCATCTTATGCTCAAGATAGAAAAAAAATTGATCTCGAAATGCAGGATACACTTGAGCAGATTGCTCGGGGGTATGTGCCTGGAATATCTGTAGCTATAGCATCTCCTGAAGGCATAGTTTGGTCCGGTTCCGCAGGCTATTCTAACATAATTGGTCAGAAGCCCGCCTCACAAACGCATCTTTTTGGTATAGGGGACATCACCAGTCTTTATATTTCCACAGTAATTATAAAAATGGCTCAAGATGGAATAATTAACCTTGGAGATACTCCTTACGATATTTTAGGTGCAATTGTAGACGACATTCCTAATGCGAAAAGCGCTAACCTTTATCAACTATTGGATCAGACTAGCGGAATATATTCGTGGGCAGATAATGAGGCGTGGGCAAGGAGAGGCCGCGGTGTTCAGATGAATCCTAAATACCTTTGGGGCAGAGATGAACAATTAAAATATATCGTCAGTAATATACATCCCGCTGTCCACGATCCGGGCGCTGATCACTCTTTTTCAAAAAGTAATTCTAGTATTCTCGGCTTAATCATAGAAAAATTAACTGGCGGTCCAGTAGAACTTGAGGTGAGAAGTCGAATATTAGACCCACTCAATCTTAAAAATACTTACTTTGATAGCTTTGAGAAAGTTCCAACTGGAAGTTTGGTAGGAAGTTATCATTTAGCAACTAATACCTTTATTTCTAAAGTAGGTATAAATTCTAAATTTGAGTTTGGACTTAACCGTCTGATCAATACATCAGGTGCTAACCTCTCGTCGGAAGGGTTGGCAGGTGGAATTGTTACCTCAGCTCGAGAGCTTGCATTATTTTCAGCAACGCTATGGGGCGGAATTTTTCTCAGCAATGATGATCTAAAAAAAATTAATCCTGCAAAAATAAATGGTCAAATAGGGCTGCATAGTGAGATACTTGGTTTTACTGCAGATGTCAGAAAAATTGAAGGAAGTAAGCTTGTTATTGTCTCACTTGTTAATCTCGGTGTTGTAAATAGTGGTGAAAATGACATTAAATCGTACCTCAACAGCTATCTAGATAAAATAATACTACCAATTGCAAAAAAGTATGCACCGTAAAGATAAAGTATGGTAAATAATCTTTAAAACTAACCTAATGAAACAAACCTTATGACAGCCAGTAATAAAATAACCCTTACAAAACCTGATGATTGGCACCTCCATGTTCGTGATGGTTCATTTTTATCTTCCGTTCTCTCAGATACAGCGGATAGATTTGCAAGAGCGATTATTATGCCAAACCTTGTAGATCCAGTCACTACAACTCGGCTGGCAGGTGAATATCGCAATCGTATTATTGAAGCGCTTCCTAACAAATATAAACTCACTTTCGATCCCCTTATGACGCTCTACCTCACCAACCGGACAAGTGCATCAGAAATTAAAAGGGCTCGAGAAAGTGGTTTTGTCCATGCTGTTAAATGGTACCCTGCTGGTGCAACAACAAATTCTAATCAAGGGGTCAGCGATATTGTCGCCTGCTATGATGTACTTGAAGCCATGGCGGAAGAAGGCATGCCCCTTTTGGTTCACGGCGAAGTGACCGATCCAACCGTAGATATATTTGACCGTGAGCGCGTGTTCATTGATCAGTTTTTGACTGGTATTATCAAAAATTTTCCAACCTTAAAAGTAGTTTTCGAGCATATCACAACAGAAGACGCAGTTTCCCTTGTTGAAGGTGCATCAGATAATGTTGCGGCTACGATCACCGCACATCATATGCTACTAAATCGAAATTCACTTTTCACTGGAGGTATTCGCCCTCATCATTACTGCCTTCCAGTACTAAAAAGAGAAAAACACCGACAGGCTCTAATTAAAGCGGCAACTGGCTCTAGTAAAAAATTCTTTCTTGGCACCGATAGTGCTCCACATACAAAAACCACAAAAGAAAATGCTTGTGGTTGTGCCGGAATATATTCTTCTCATGGCGGGATAGAGTTTTATGCTGAAATATTTGATAAGGCGGGAGCACTTGATAAACTTGAAACCTTTGCTAGCTTCAACGGTCCCGACTTTTACGGATTGCCGCGCAATCATGATAAAATAACTTTATCAAGAAAACAGAGTGCAATTGCCAATGTTATCCCATTGGGCAATGAAGAATGTGTACCGCTACGCGCCGGTGGCAACCTTAAGTGGTCACTTGGCTAAGCCGGTGGCAACCTTAAGTGGTCACTTGGCTAAAAGAAAATATCGATAATATTATGGGCGGATGTCAGTGTGCTAAACTCTCCCCCAGCATCGCGGTTTGTGAGAATAACAACTGTAAAGTTCTTTGATGGTATCCGATAAATTATATTTCTAAATCCAATCGAACTGCCTGTATGATAGAGAATATCCATGTTTTTGTAATTCTCAATGCGCCAACCATAACCGTAGTTCATCAGTTTTCCGTTGCCGGTCTTGTGATTAGAAAATGCTGCATCGAGATACTTCTGACCAAGCAACTGGTAGGTATAAAGAGACTGGTCCCACCTATAAAGATCCTCAAGGTTGGAATAAATTCCACCGTCACCAAGTACCGCACTGTATTTATTTTGATCCGTAAGTCTGACCCCACTTTCTTCAATCGTGTAGCCATATGCTCGGTGAGAAACCTCGTTAATACCATCTTCATAAGCAAGTGTATTATCCATTTTTAGGGGATCAAATATATTATTTTTAAGATACTCCCTAAAAGTGATACCAGTTTCTTTTTCAATAATTTGGGTAAGGACCGCATAGGCCGTATTACTATATCTGTGTTTTTCCCCTGCTGGGAAATAAGCCTCCTCCATGCTCATCATCGAAGTAAGCGCATCTTTATCTTTTAACTGTCGCACTTGTCCTTCTGGTTCCAGCCCCTCATAATCATAGAGACCAGATGTATGGTATAAAAGATCCTTAATAGTAATTTTTTTTCCATAATCCGGAAACTCTGAGAAAATATCAAGCAGGGTAGCATCGAGTGATAATTTTCCCCGTTCAACTAACTGCAAAATACTCATGGCTGTGAACTGTTTAGTGATTGACGCAAGTCGAAAATTTGTTTTTTCAGTCACTGGCAAACTTTGTTTAAAATCCGCCGTGCCAAAACCTTTTTGTAAGATTGGCTTCCCATCCTGAATAATCATCACCGCAGCCCCAGGCATTTCTAGTGAGTTATAACCCAAGAAGATTTGATCAACCTCCATAAGGTTTTTCTCCAAGGTGTTTTCGCCGCTACATGATGAAAGCACGCCAATAGTTGTAATTAAAAATATTTTTATCATTCTTTTACTTTCACTTAGTAAGAACTCCACTATAGCAAAATTCTGCAGGACCAGACATTACAGGCGAGACATTATCTTTATAACTAATTTTTAATACGCCGCCCGGCATTTCAACATAGGTATATTCACTTGTTATTAATCCCCTAGCAAGGGCCGCTGCAACCACTGCGCATGATCCACTCCCACAAGCTGTTGTGAGTACCCCTGGTCTTTCATAAACTTGGAATTTTATGTTGTTATCATCAATTATCTCAGCGATCCCTACATTCGCTGACTTTGGTAGCAAAGCATTTTTTTGAATACGAGCACCTACGGCCGCCACATCAATCTTATCCAAGTTATCAACAAAAAAGATCAAGTGTGGATTAGCCACATTAATTGCAACACCATCTCCTAAAACTTCATCCTCTATCTCGACATGCAGAGTGTCATGCGGCACTGCAAGAGGTATTTTTTCCCAGTCAAACGAAATTTTTCCCATTTCTACACTAATATTTTCGCCGTCACGCCTACAATTTAGTATCACATAATTAATCTCAAGGCCTAGTTCATCAAGACCACTTTCTTCAAATAAAAGAAGCGCCACACAACGGGTTGCATTGCCGCAGGCTTCAACCTCTGGACCGTCAGGGTTATAAATTCTTACTCTAGCGTAGGCACCCTCACCAGCATTAGTAACGGATTCAATAACTAGAAGTTGATCTGCCCCAACACCAACATGCGGGTCGCAAATAGTTGCAATGTCTTCTGCGGCTGGTGCAAAGGCTCGCGTACGACCATCAATAATAACAAAATGGTTTCCAAGACCTTGCATTTTCACAAAGGGATAACCTTGCGGTACTATATCGATCCAGTTGGGCATCATCACACACTTTCACTATTTAAAAGAGATGCAATGGCATCTGTGACATAATCAATATTAGCCTCGGTAAGACCGGCCATATTGATACGACCATTAGCCATAAGAAAGATACTGTAATCATTAATCAGCGTCTGGATTTGCTCCGCGCTTAAAGTTAAATAAGAAAACAGTCCGTTTAACTCTTCAATATAATTAAAGCTGCTATTAGGTGCCTTTTTGTTCATTTTTAAAACAAATAATTTACGCATCTTTTTTACCCTATTGCGCATTTTATTAACTTCCGAGATCCATTCAACTCGAAGGTCTTTATCACCTAGTATATGGGCAACCACAGCTGCACCATGATCCGGTGGCATAGAATAATTTACGCGCACCGCGCCAAGCATATGAGACTCGTTTTTTAAATGTTCTTCTGCGTTAGATGAAATCAAGGTAATAGCACCCGCACGATCTCGGTACATGGCAAAATTCTTTGAGCAAGAACTTGCAATCAATACTTCCGGTAGCATCGTACTCATTAAACGGGCAGCGTAGCTGTCCTCTTCGAGACCCTGAGAAAAACCTTGATAAGCAAAGTCCACAAAAGGCACAAGGCCTTTTTCCAGCATTACAGTCGCTAGCTCATCCCATTGATCGTTGGAAAGGTCAGCACCAGATGCGTTATGGCAACAACCGTGTAGAATAACCACATCACCACTTTTTGCTCTACTTAAGTCCTCCATCATCCCCTCAAAGAGAAAAACACCTCCTTTGGTATCATAGTAACGGTACTGTTTAGGTTTTAGGTCCAGTGACTTAGTGACAGCCGTATGGTTTGGCCAAGTGGGATTAGAGATCCAAATATTAGCATTTGGATTACACTTTTTCACTAGTTCAAGGCCTATGCGGACACCGCCCGTTCCGCCTGGTGTTTGCAAAGTAGAAACTCGATTTTCACGAACTGCTGGATGGTCAGCACCAATTAACATGTCCTGAACTAACTGATTAAACTTCGCATTTCCTTTTGGTGAAAGATAAGTTTTTGTTTCCTGATTACTGACTAAATGCTGTTCTGCTTTTTTAACGCTTGTCAAAATTGCTGTGTGCCCGTTAGCATCCTTATAAACGCCTACACCCAAGTCGACTTTATTTGGATTTATTGATGCTTTAAACATTTTAGAGACCAGAAGAATTGGGTCATCGCCCATTTCAGATAAACCACTAAGTAACATATTTATTTTTCCTTTTATCTTTCGAAAATGATCAAGTAGAAAACTAGGATCTTTAAGATTACAGTAAAAAACCGGCCTAAATGCAAGAATAGAGTAATATATTTTAGAAGTCGCATCGCAATTGCTCCAGTAAAAATAGTTTTTATTCTATTCGGAACTCTTTTGATCGCTATGCTCTCTCTTTATTTAGAAAGCGCCCAGTGATTACGCCAGCCGTCATAGAACCATTTACATTTAGTGGCGTGCGGCCCATATCAATTAGTGGTTCAATAAAAATCAGTAGGGGAACAATCACAATAGGAAGTCCCATAGCAGACAGCACTATCAGCGAGGCGAACGTAGCGCCCCCACCGACGCCAGCTATGATAAATGAAGTAATAGCTACTATGCCCACAAGCATTACAAGAAATTGAAAATCAACCTCTACACCAATAGTTGGCGCAACCATTAGGGCAAGCATTGTTGGATAAATACCCGCGCAACCATTCTGTCCCAGCGAAGCACCTAAAGATACGGCAACCTTAGCAATTCCCTTTGGCACTCCTAGTTTATCAATTTGCACTTCCACATTAAGCGGAATGCAGGCAGCAGAGCTTCTAGTCTTGAATGCAATAGTTAAGACAGAAAATACACCGTTAAAGAACCGCTTCAGGCTAAAGCCAATTACAATCAAAAATACACCATGGACAAGAAACACTATACCAACAGCAACAAATGAGGCGGCGATAAACTTAAATAAGTAGAAAATATCAGAAATATTTATACTTGTTGCTATCCTAGCCATCAATGCCATAACTCCATAAGGCATTAAAGACATTATCATTTGCACCATCTTCATGAAGATACCACAAATTAAATCTAGACCTTTTGAAAAAGCCACTTCATGCCCAGGATTTTCTTTCACAAATTTACATGCCGCAATACCAAACAGAGTGGCAAATATCGTAACAGAAATAGTAAACACGAAGCCCGCGCCGTCAGCAAGGCTTGAGAACATGTTTTTTGAAATAAAAGGATCGAGCATAGACGATCCACTTAGACCCTCGATACGCGCTTGCCGTGATTCAAAAGAAACAAGTCTTGCCACCTCCTGATCACCGCTGACCAGGCTCACCGCACTCAAACTAAAAATGTCTATCACTCCGATGGCAACAATTGATGAAAGTATTGTTGTAAACAAAAGCACAGCAATAACAGAACTACTAACTTTTCTAAGCGATGTTATTAAATCAAAACGAACAATCGCAGCAATCATCGAAATCAAAATCAGAGGCATAATGATCATATAAAGTAAACTTATATAGCTATTAGCAACCACATTAGTCCATTCAAGCGTACTTATTATCACAGCAGGGCTTTTGACAGAATAAAGTCCTTGAAGTCCAAAGCCAAAAACAACTCCGCCAACAAGCCCCATTAAAACCTTACGAGAGAGTTCCATTTCACCCTTACTGAGTTTTAAAAGTATAATAACAAGCACAACAAAAACTGCTAAATTAGCTATTATTGTATATGGCATTCAATAATCCTTTATTTACAAAATAAGTAGAAATTAGTGCGTAAAATTTTAATAAAGTTAATAGTTATTTTCATTATAGGCTTTACAATATAATTTTAAATTAGAGTAATTTCAAGTTTCTTTGACAATAGTCTTACCTGAGTTATATTCTATTCAATGAATAATAAATTTCTTTAAGGGGACTACATTATGATAAAAATTCGCATCCTTTTTCTAGGTGCCCTAGTCGCATTATATGCGATATCAGGTCAAGCTCAAGATTATACAAAGTATACGGAAGAAGCCCTTAAAAAGATCATCAGCGAAATTGCAATCGTAGAAACAAAAGTTTTGGTTCATATGCGTGATGAAGTTGGGCTTTCCACTGATATCTATCGACCTAAAAATATAGATGGACCTGTTCCAACGATTTTTGTTCGTACACCCTATAACATGAATATGCCATCAAGGCGTACGCTTTATAATATTGTTGAAGCAGTCAGCCGCGGTTATGCTTATATTCTACAAAACGAGCGCGGGCGTTATTTTTCCGAAGGTAAATTTGAAATTCTTGGCTACCCACGCACTGATGGCTATGATGCTCTTGATTGGATATCGGCACAACAATGGTCAAACAATAAAGTAGGTACCATTGGTTGCTCTTCAACAGCAGAGTGGCAACACGGCCTTGCCGCAATGGATCATCCTGCCCACGCCGCAATGGTGCCTCAGGCTTCAGGCGCAGGTATCGGCCGTGTGGGAGATTTTTGGGAACATGGAAATTGGTATACTGGTGGCGTACAACGCATTCTGTTTTTCATATGGCTTTACGGAGTTGATAACCCTCTCCGTGCGGAAATACCAGAAGGGCTGAGTCCAGAAATTCGTACCCAAATCAGTCAGTATAATGATCTCTCAACAAGCAAACCAGCTGTGGATTGGCAATCACAAATTTTTCATCTACCAATTCAAGAACTGCTCACAAGCATGGGAGAACCAGAAGGTACATTTGAGGAGTTTGTAAAACGCAGTCCAGCATCTGAAGGCTGGTTTGATGGCGGACTTTATCATGATAACGAGAAGTGGGGTGTCCCAGGACTTTGGTTTAATTCATGGTATGACGTCTCCATCGGTCCAAATATGGCATTGGCAAATCACGCCCGTGCAAATGGTATCGACGCAGAAGTTCGTGAAAATCAATACGTAGTTGTAGGACCTAATAACCACTGTCAATTTGCTAGTCTTGGTCCTGATTTTACTAGTGGTGATCGCGATCTTGGCGACACATCATTTGATACAGACGGCCTTGTTTACGCCTGGTTTGATAAATGGCTTAAAGGTAAGAATGCCGCTTTTGATCAGGAAACTCCTCACAATCAATATTATACAATGGGCGCAAACAAATGGCAGGGTGATGATGAATGGCCCCCAAAGGCAGCCAAAGATGTTCGTCTTTACCTCCACTCTAATAGTAATGCCAATAGTCTCTTCGGTGACGGATACGCAAACTTCGAAGCGCCGGCAGAGGAGGGTAAAGATAGCTACTACTACGATCCCATGATCCCGGTAAAAACGATTGGCGGTGGAGATTGTTGTAACGGGGGTATTGTTACTGCAGGTTCATTTGATCAACGAACAATTGAAGCCCGAAGTGATGTACTAGTTTATACAACCACACCCCTTGAAAAACCAATTGAAGTAACTGGTTTTGTTGACGCCGTTCTTCATGTTTCATCTAATGCTAAAGACACAGACTTCGCAGTAAAACTGGTTGACGTTGCACCAGATGGTACCGCTTATATAATTGATGACACTATTTTCCGCACTCGTTACCGCGAGGGATATAATAAACAAGTAATGATGGAAGAAGGTGAAATTTATAAGCTCGACATGACGCCAATGACCACAAGCATCGAGTTTCAAAAAGGTCATCGCATCCGTATCGAGGTAACATCATCAAATTTTCCAAAGTTTGTCCGTAACCTCAACACTGGCGGTAATAATTACGATGAAAGTAAGGGTGTGATCGCCCATAATACGATCCATCTTTCTAAAGATCATCCATCATATATTGTATTACCAATTGTAGAGTAAATGAATTTCACAGCCTATTAGGTAAACCTAGTGGGCTTTAATCTCGAAAGCCCGAGTTGCGAATTTCGGTAATTTTTTGATGCATCTCCGTGACTCTCTGAGGGTAGAGATCAGCGACATTTTTTTGCTCTCCCTTATCAGAGGTAAGGTCATAAAGTTGCGAATTCAGTGTGAAGCCACCTTCTATACCCTTATCTTTCTCAACCCACTGGGCCCTTATACCTCGTGTCTTTTCAGTAGGAACAATATATTTCCAGTTTCCTACACGAATAGAAAGGGTAGCGGCAGATTCTTCAATAATAAAATCCCGTGCATGATTAGAGGTACCAAGATAGGCGGAAAGCGTATTGATACTGTCTATCGCCTCACCCGCAACAAGGTCGATGTCAAGCAAGCTTGCGAGCGATGCATAAAGGTCAACCTGTGAAAGCAAAGCGTCACTGACGCCAGGCGCCACAGAACCCGGCCAACGAAGGATAGTTGGCATACGTGTTCCTGCCTCAAAGGCACTATATTTTCCGCCGCGGTATGGTCCGGCGGGTCTGTGATCCCCTAAACTTACAACCGCGGAATCAGCATAACCATCATCGAGAACAGGCCCGTTATCACTGGTAAAGAGAATGATCGTATTCTCCTCAATACCAAGTGCCTTTACCGTATCTACGATCTCGCCAACCACCCAGTCTACCTGAGCAATTGCATCACCGCGCGGACCCATTTTAGTTTTACCAATAAATTTCTCGTTTGGCATACGTGGCACGTGGATATCATGAAAAGAGTATAAAAGAAAAAAAGGATCATCTACACTTGATTTGATAAAATCTCGCGCTCTGTCCGTAAAGACAAATGCAATTTTTTCATCCTCCCATAATGCCGCTTCTCCTCCACTCATAGAGCCTATTCGGGCAACGCCATTGATGATAGTTTCATTATGTTGAGGGTCAGCTTCATAGCGTACCAGATCCGGCCTGTCCGATCCGTGAGGTCGATCTCCAATTTTTCCAGTATAACTGACTTCGATCGGATCAGATGGGTCCAGATTAACCACATTTTGGTTTTCAAGGTATACCGTTGGCACTCGATCCCCAGTTACAGGCATCAGGAAACTATAATCAAACCCTACCTCCGATGGTCCCAGTTTTACCGCTACATTCCAGTCAACATTACCATCGCCTAGACCAAGATGCCATTTACCTATCACGGCTGTCTTATAGCCCGCCTTCTTTAGCATTAGGGGTAAAGTTGGTTTTCCAGGCCTAATCAGTGCCGGTGCATCACCTTCCAAAATATCACTTTCAATGCGAAACCCATGCTCCCCAGTAAGGAGTGCATAACGGGAAGGGGTGCAGGTCGCAGCCGCACTATGAGCATCCGTAAAATTTAATCCTTCTGCCGCAAGCTGATTAATATTAGGGGTTTTTACTGCAGTTGCTCCGTTCACACCTATATCACCATATCCTAGGTCATCTACATAGAGTAAAATAATATTAGGTTTACCTTCTCCAGCAAAGTAAGCCAAAGCATTTCCGTGGGCACTAACTAGCAATAAAATACTTATAAATAATATTCTAAGTGAAGCCGTCAACAATATTGATTTTCCTTTATTCGTTAAAACTACACTATCAGAATAGCTCAAAAAATAAAAAATAAAAAAGGCCCCATAAAAGGAGCCTTTTAAATCATTGATCTGAAATAATTAAATCACTCCAGGAAATGCCCCGCCATCAAGCAGAATATTTTGACCGGTAACAAAGCCAGCGTTCGCCGAACATAGCCAGCCGCATGCATCGCCAAATTCTTCAGGACGTCCAAAGCGGCCAGAAGGATTAGCTGCCATACGACCTACACGTGCATCTCCTTCACTTATTCCCTTTGCCTTAGCTTCGCCAGCAATGACTTCAGCAATTCGATCCGTTTCAAAAGGTCCAGGAAGAATATTATTAAGAGTGACATTGTCTTTTACTGTTGTTCGGGCAACTCCAGCAACAAAACCAGTCAAGCCTGCGCGCGCTCCATTTGAGAGGCCAAGCACGTTAATAGGTGCTTTTACAGCCCCGGAAGTGATGTTAACAATGCGCCCAAATTTGCGCTCAATCATTCCGTCAACTACTGATTTAATCAATTCAATCGGCGTAAGCATGTTGCTATCGAGAGCTTTGATCCATGTATCACGGTCCCAGTCACGAAAATTACCAGTTGGTGGTCCAGCAGCATTATTAATCAGTATATCCGGTTCAGGACAGGCGGCTAAAAGTTTTTCTCTACCTTCTTTTGTGGTGACATCACAAGCCACAGCAGTAACTTCTGAACCCGTTGCGTCACGAATTTCTTTTGCAGTAGCTTCAAGTATTTCTGCGTTCCGGCCATTGATAAAGACATGAACACCATCCTTGGCCAAGGTCATAGCACACGCTTTACCAAGTCCTTTTGATGACGCACAAATAATTGCCTTGCGTCCTTTAATTCCTAAATCCATCTGTTTTTACTCCTAGTAATTTAAATTAATTTTGTTATATAGTTTTATTAAAGAATTTACATGTCTTTTTTTGCTAGCCAGGCTCTGTATCTTTTATATTTGAACCAAGCGTTGCCATAGCCATTACCATTCCCGACCAGCAGGGGTCGATGACCGGCACTCCTAACAATTCCTGCAACCATTCTCGGTGAATACCCATTCCGGCACAGCCTAATATAATTGAAGTCGCTCCGCACTCCTTAACTAATTTTCTGCCTATTTTTTCTATTCGCGGGCGAGCTAAACTCTTATCTTCCAAGTCAAGGACACCAAGATTAAGTGCCAGATCTGACGCCAACATATTAGATAGACCGGCCCTCTCTACCTGTTTAATGTGACGTTCTACTGAAACGTCTAATATCGAAAGTATCCCGAATTTACTTCCCATATTTGCGGCAACATGCATGGCACTTTCTGCAATACCAAAAACATTTTGATACCCGAGTGCCCTTAGTTCAGCTACACCTGGATCACAAAAGCATGCTATAACGTAAGCATCATAATTAGATTTTTGTACGTGCTTGGCTACTAACTTGTGTGCAAGAGTTACATCTTCACTGCTTTCTATCGCTTCAGGCGCCGACTCGATTTGATCGTAATCAATAACCACATTAAAAAGTGCCGCTTTTACAGCAAGCTCAGCAGCCATACCTTCTGTCACGGTTTGAGATGAATTAGCATTTAACATAAGCAGGCGCGGTTTAGTCTTTTTCCCCATAATTCATAACCCCCAATAATCTATAATACTTTTGCGAACATTGTCCAAGTGTATAGCCACTCGCGCTGATGCAAGACCACAATCACGCTTTTCTAAATTATCTGCATCACCGTCAAACTTTTGATATTCTGCTGTATCTTTCAACTTTATTAAAAATCCCTACGAGGTTAAAAATTTGTTTTAATAGCTCACTTGATTATGTGGTATTGAAATTGGTATACCAATTGAATACTAATTTCAATTAATAAAAAGTATCTTCGATGTGCTAAGGATTAAGAAACATGACTGAACTTTACGACCTGGTAATTAGGAATGGTCAAACCGTTACGGATAAAGAAAAAATCAAGCAAGACGTAGCCATTAAAGATGGAAAAATAGTTGCCCTTGGTGAGAATTTGGGGAAAGGAATACGAGAAATCGATGCAACGTCTCTTCTTGTTTTACCCGGAGGCATCGACGCACACTGTCATATTGAACAAAAGTCCTCTAGCGGAATCATGACCGCTGATGATTTTTATACTGGGTCCGTCTCAGCTGCTTTTGGCGGGACGACAACAATTCTCCCCTTCGCCGCCCAGCATCGCGGTCAAAGTCTTCGTGAAGTTGTTGATGATTATATGGCCTGTGCAGTTCCAAAGTCTGTCATTGATTATGGGTTTCACTTAATTATATCCGATGCGTCCGACGCCATCATTGGTCAAGAGCTTCCTGCCATGATTGAAGACGGCATCACATCTTTTAAAATTTATATGACTTATAATGATCTTAAATTGGATGACTATGAAATACTTAATGTCCTGGCAGCAGCTAGGCGTGAGCAAGCTATGGTTATGATCCATGCTGAAAATCACGACGTTATTCGCTGGATAACTGAAAAATTATTGGATCAAGGCTGCGGCGCCCCGCGCTACCATGCAATCGCCCATGCCCAAATAGCAGAGAAAGAAGCCACCCACCGGGCTATATCGTTAGCCGAACTTCTCGACACCCCTATGCTAGTTGTTCATGTTTCATCCGAGGCAGCCCTGAATGAAATCAGACGTGCTCAAGAACGTGGTCTTAAAATTTATGGCGAAACTTGCCCACAATACCTCTTTCTAACTATTGATGATCTAGATAAAGACGGCATGGATGGGGCTATGTTCTGCTGCAGCCCACCACCGCGTGATAAAGAAAGTCAGGAAGCAATTTGGGAAGGTCTTATTGATGGCTCATTTAGTGTATTTTCGTCAGATCACTCTCCATACCGCAATGACAGTTCCGGAAAACTCGCAGCAGGGCCAAAACCAACTTTTGATAAAATTGCCAATGGTGTTCCTGGTCTTGAAATTAGAATGCCTTTACTCTTTTCGGAGGGCGTTCAAACAGGCCGTATGGATATTCACCGCTTCGTAGCAGTCACTTCTACTAATGCCGCAAAAACATATGGTCTTTATCCGAGAAAAGGCACTATTGCAATCGGGTCAGACGCCGACCTCGCCCTTTGGGACCCTAATAAGCAAGTTAAAATAACGGCTGACGCCATTCATGATAATATGGATTATACTCCTTATGAGGGGATGGTATCAAACGGCTGGCCTATAACCGTAATTAATCGCGGCCGTATAGTCATCGAAGATGAAGAGCTAAAGGTAGATCGTGGTTCAGGTCAATATCTAAAACGTCAACGCCCCGAAGCTGCTAAGCCGCTTAATAGGCTAGTTAAAGAAATCAATCCAAAAACCAATTTTAATGCTAAATTTATATAAGGATAAAAAATGTCTAAACTTCTCAGTGAACAAGCCAGGGGTGTTTACATTATTGCCGCGACCCCCTTCTTTGATGATGATAGTATTGACTATGATAGCCTTGATCGATTAACTGACTTTTATCTTGAGAAAGGTGTTAGTGGGATCACAATTCTCGGTATGATGGGCGAGGCGCAAAAGCTTAGCCCCGATGAATCAAAAAATGTGATGAACCGCGTTATCAAACGCGTAGATGGGCGTGTTCCAGTTATTGTCGGCGTAAGTAATCCCGACATAAAAAAATTGATTAAGTTATCAAATTCAGCGATGGCATCCGGCGCAGCCGGCATTATGGTAGCACCTAATTCTTCCCATCATAACGACGAAACTATTTTCAATTATTATATCGAGGTAGATAAAGCCCTTGGATCAAAAATTCCAATGATATATCAAGACTTTCCCCTCGTCACCAAAGCGCCAATTTCCTTAGATTGCTTAATGCGCATTATTCGGGAAATTCCACAAGTAGTATTCCACAAGTAGTAATGCTTAAACATGAAGATTGGCCTGGGCTAGAAAAACTTTCAGAACTTCGCTCAAGGTCTAAAGCAGAAGGGCTTCGCCGCATTAGTATTCTTTGTGGTAACGGCGGTCTTTATCTACCCCAAGAACTTAGCCGCGGGGCTGACGGGGCAATGACGGGGTTTGCTTATCCAGAGATGCTTGTCAGTGTTTGTAAAAAATTTGAAAGTGGGGATCAAGACGGTGCTGAGGATTTATTTGACTTATATTTACCGGTCATCAAACATGAACAACAACCAGGTTATGGCCTTGCTGTACGTAAAGAAACTCTTCACCGCCGTGGAGCTATTTCATCCTCCAAAGTCCGAACTCCTGGACCAAGCATGTCAAGCGCGGATCATAAGGACCTTGACAGGCTGCTGGAGAGGCTTGATAAAAGACTGGAAAAAACATAATAAATAAAAAGAGCAAAATATTGAACAAATGTTCCCTTGTAGTATTTAAGGTTATTCTTTTATGCTTCATATGGCCTTTCATTTCCATGGCCCAAAATACTGAAAGTCCAATTATTGTTGGGGCTAATATAGGTAATGTCCCATGGGAATTTCAAGATACAACCGGAAAGTTTGTTGGCTTTGAAATAGATTTAGTCAATGAAATCGGCCTCCTCCTTGATCGTAAAATTGAAATCATTAACATACCCTTTAATGGTTTATTCGCCGCCGTTCAATCTGGCCGAGTTGATATTGCTATCTCCTCAATCGGCATTACTCCAAAAAGACTTGAATCAATGTCGTTTACTCAACCATATTATGACAGCGATCAATCATTGACAACCGTCAAGGGAAATGGAATCGAGAGCCTTAATGACTTACGCAATAAAATTATAGCTGTTGATACAGGATCCACTGGTGATATATGGGCAACAGAAAATAAACAAAAATATGGTTTTGCAGAAATTCGCCGATACGAAGGTCTAGCGCCTGCAATGCTTGATGTAGTAATTGGACGTGTTAAGGGATACATAAGCGATATTCCTGCACTTCTCTACTATACCAAAGACAAGCCAAACCTCGTCGTGGTAGAACGCATCCCTACAGGCGGGCGATATTCACTCATGATGGGGAAAAACAAACCCCTTGTTGATCAAGCGAATAAGGCGATTACTTCTTTAAAACTAGCCGGCGTCGTTAATACCCTTCACGCTAAATGGTTTGGTGCTCTCGCAGAAGAGGCCACATCAACGGTGAGGGTGGTGCCCATGCCTGCGGGAGAAGAGGGGCTTATATTAGATTTTGTAGACACATTCTTAAACATGGATGTATTTATGCAAACCTACCCTATGTTAATTGCAGGTTTGGTAGTTACAATTCAATTGGGTTTTATTGCTATTATCGCCGGCTTAGTTTTTGGTCTTTTACTTGCTCTCAGCCGTCTTTACGCTCATAAGGCCATTCAAGTGACTGCGAAAGCCTATATCGACATATTTCGTTCGATCCCTCTTTTAGTACTTCTAATTGTCATCTTTTATGCCCTACCTTTTGTGGGTCTTAGCTTCTCTCCCTTTAATGCTGCAGCTGTTGCATTAACCCTGGTTTCTGGCGCTTATACAGCAGAAATTTTCCGCGCGGGTATTGAAGCAGTCCCTAAAGGGCAATTTGAAGCCTCGAAGGCGCTCGGGCTTAGCTATAAAAATACAATGGTCGAAGTCATTCTCCCACAAGCAATTAAAATAGTCATTCCACCACTTACGAATAACTGTATCAATGTTATTAAAGATACCGCCCTTGCCTCAGTAGTTGCAATGCCAGACCTTTTGAAACAAGCCACTCAAGCACAAGCGGTCGCTGCGAACCCGACCCCTCTTATTGCTGCTGCTGTAATTTATTTAATGTTCCTTCTACCGTTGGTATTGTGGGTATCACGTCTCGAGGTTAAGTTTAGAAGGGAGAGCCGCTGATGACTGTGTTAATTAAACTTGAAAATGTTACTAAACATTATGGAGCTTTTCAGGCGCTCTCAAAAATTAACCTTGAAGTAGAAGAAGGAGAAGTGGTCTGCGTTATTGGCCCTTCGGGTTCAGGGAAATCAACTCTGATCCGCTGCATTAATTTACTTGAAGAATATGATCTATCCGGTAAAATTATTGTAGATGGAATTCTAGTACAACAGGGAAAGAAGCTTAAAGATGTTCGCGCACAAGTTGGTATGGTCTTTCAAAGCTTCAACCTCTTTCCACACCTAACCATACTTAAGAATATTATGCTTGCTCCAATGAAGGCAAAGGGTCTGAGCGTCCCAGTTGCAGAAAAAATCTCAATGGATTTACTAAACAAGGTTGGTATTTCCGAACAAGCTGAAAAATATCCCGCCCAACTGTCGGGAGGTCAACAACAAAGAGTAGCTATAGCCCGAGCACTTGCAATGGAACCCAAAGCTTTATTATTTGATGAACCAACTTCAGCGCTTGACCCCGAGATGGTTGGTGAGGTACTTGATGTGATTAAAAATCTAGCGACAAGTGGTGTCACAATGATTGTAGTTACCCATGAAATGGGTTTTGCCAAACAGGTAGCTGATAGAGTCATTTTTATGGATGCCGGGCAGATCGTAGAGCAGGGAAGTCCAATAGAAATTTTTAATACCCCTAAGGAGGTTCGAACTCAGAACTTCTTAAAGGCGGTACTCAACCACTAAAGGTAAAGGAAAAATAAAGTGGCACTTGATATGAATTACGTACGGAACCAATTTCCTGGTTTAAAAAATGAGTGGGCATTTATGGATAATGCCGGTGGATCACAGATCCTTAAAGGGTGTGTTGATAATATGACTAACTATTATTATTCAAATAATGTTCAGCTTGGTGGTAGCTATGATGCTTCAAAAGCAGCCGCTAATGCATTTGGTGAAGGACGCAAAAAAATAGCGACCTTATTTAACGCAGCTCATACAAACGAGATTGTTTTTGGCCCGTCGACGACCGTACTTTTACAATTTCTATCGAAGTCTATGGCAAGCCAATTTAAGGCAGGAGATGAGGTCATCGTCACTATTACGGATCACGAAAGTAATATTGGACCTTGGGTTTGGCTTGAAGACAGGGGCGTTATAATTAAGTTCTGGCCGATGAATCAAGAAACATATGAACTTGAACTTGATGCGCTTGACGCGCTTATGACAAACAAAACAAAGTTAGTAGCCTTCACACACGTATCAAATTTGCTGGGCACCATCAATAATGTAAAAGAAATAACGGAATTTGTTCACGCCCGTGATGCACTTGTTTGTGTTGATGCTGTTGCCTATGCACCACATCGTGCTATTGATGTTAAGGATTGGAACGTAGATTTTTATGCACTCAGTTTATATAAAACATACGGTCCCCACCATGCAGCCCTTTACTGTCGAAATGACCATTTACAGGAGTTAGATGGTCTTTATCATTATTTTTATGGAAAGGATAAAGTCCCTGCAAAAATGGAACCGGGTAACGCTAATTATGAACTTTCTTTCGCCTCTGGGGCCATAGTCGACTATCTGGTCACACTTGGTGAGCAAGCGGGGGCAACTGGATCAAACCGCGAAAAGCTTGAAGCGGCGTTTGTAGACATTGAAGAACAAGAGACAGTTCTTTGCAAATTGGTCCTTGATTATCTTCAAAAACGCAATGACTGCAATATTATGGGCATAAAAGATGGCGGTGATCCACGCAAGGTTCCTACTATCGCCTTCACAATCCACGGCAAAGATTCTGAGAAAATTTGTCTGGCAATGGATAAACATAAAATTGCTATTCGTTTTGGTGATTTTCACGCAAGACGTCTGTCGGACCATCTTAACCTTACTAAGAACAATGGAGCCGTCCGCATTTCACTTACCCATTATAATACCGTTGAAGAGGTTGCAAAGCTTCTCGCTTCTCTCGACGAGGTTTTAGCTGAATAAGGCCTTACTTATTTCATCTAGTATTTCTGGATCATCCAGTGTTGCGGGGGCCGAATATGGTTCTTTCCCCGCAATGCTGCTCATCACCCTCCGTAAAATTTTCCCAGATCTTGTCTTTGGGAGCCTTTTAACAATCACAGCATTTTTAAAACTGGCTACCGCTCCAATTTCAGCACGAATTGCTTTGATGCCATGATCGATAACATACTGATCTGGTTCTGTTACCCCACTTTTCAATACAATAAAACCAAAGGGTACCTGACCCTTAAGTTCATCATAAACACCAACAACCGCACACTCTGCAACCTCTTGAAGTTCCGCCAGAACTTCTTCCATGGCTCCAGTTGATAAACGATGGCCAGCAACATTTATTACATCATCTGTACGTCCCATAATATATAGATATCCGTCTTCATCCTTGTGCCCCGCATCACCTGTCAAATAGTATCCGTCAAACTCACTAAAGTAGGTATCGATACAGCGTTTATCATCACGCCATACGGTCAACATAGCACCAGGCGGAAGAGGTTCTTTCACAACAATATTCCCCAGTTTACCGGCAGAAACTTCCTCCCCTTCATCGTTGAATACGCGCACATCAAACCCCGGAGAGGGCTTACTAGAGCTACCATATTTAACTGGGATATGTTCAATTCCCATAAAGTTTCCACAAATCGACCAAGCTGTTTCAGTTTGCCACCAGTGATCTATTACTGGAACTTCCAAGATATTTTCCGACCATCTAATAGTGTCAGGGTCCGCACGTTCTCCCGCTAAAAACAATGTCCTAAAATTTGATAGATCATATTCCCCCAATAGTTTAGCGTCAGGGTCCTCCCTTTTAATAGCCCGAATTGCCGTTGGTGCTACAAAGAGAGCATTCACTTTATGATCAGCAATTACCCGCCAGAAGGCTCCAGCATCTGGGGTCCCAACTGGTTTTCCCTCATAGAGTATTGTCGTACATCCACGGATAAGGGGTCCATATACAATATAAGAGTGGCCAACCACCCATCCAATATCTGAGGCTGCCCAATAAACGTCTCCGGGATCTATACCATACACATTTTTCATACTCCAGTTCATGGCAACCATGTGACCACCATGATCCCGAACAATCCCTTTTGGGGCTCCTGTCGTTCCAGATGTATAAAGAATGTAAAGTGGGTCTGTTGCTTCTAATACTTCGCAAGGGGCAGGATCGGCATTATCCATTAACCCCGCCCACTTAAAGTCACGACCTTCTTTACAAATCACTTCGCATTCCGGTCTTTCAACAATTACAGTTATAATCTCTGTTTTACTAAGGTTCATAGCCTCGTCAATTAAAGGCTTATATTTAATAATCTTTCCCGGTTCAAGCCCACATGTAGCTGAAACAATAACTTTAGGTTGTGCATCTTTTATACGTTTAGCTAGCTCTGCTGCAGCAAAACCACCAAACACTACAGTATGAACAGCACCAATACGGGCACACGCTAACATGGCCATAA
>Ga0209482_1000089_pt1 | contig 74748 bp, 70 predicted proteins | sample CoawatmetaG10DNA_FD_187512 | JGI IMG/M metagenome (GOLD analysis project Ga0209482, IMG submission 187512) | Marine microbial communities from the West Antarctic Peninsula - Coastal water metaG104-DNA (SPAdes) (version 2) | ecosystem: Environmental > Aquatic > Marine > Coastal ...
ATATTTGGGTTATTAGGAGAGCTATATTGCCTGCAGGACGACCAAGAAAAAAAGAGTCACCAGATGAAATTAAATCGGTTGTACTGACTTTTTCAATTATTGAGTTTTTAGCAAAATGTGACAGACCTCTTGGTGTAACTGAAATTGCTACCGCCCTTAATCTAGAAAGGCCTAGAGTTTACAGGCACCTCCGAACGTTGTCAGATATTGGGTATGTTGACCAAGACCCCTTCAATGATAAATATGGCTTAAGCATGAAGTTCTTTTGGCTCGGAAAAGATGTGGAAGGGAAAATTGACCTTATTAGTGCTGCCCGTCCAGTTATGGGCCAACTAAAAGAAGCACTTGGAATGGCGGTAACCCTTTCCACAGTAAATAATGAAAATATTTGCGTACTAGATATTGTACGTGGGTCTTCACAAATTGATATTAGTACCCGTCCTGGGTCAACCTTTCCATTACATGCCACAGCGCAAGGAAAAATTGCACTGGCTTTTGGTCCTGATAGTTGGCAGCAAGAATTATTTAAAAAACCACTTGAAAAATTTACAGCTTGTACAATAGTCAATACCGATGATTTAGGTAAAGAAATAGAAAGGGTTAGATTAAAGCGCTGGGCCATCGCACCGGAAGAAATTACTATGGGTATCAATGCTCTTGCAGCACCAATACTGGATCATCAAAACCAGTTAGTAGGAACTTTAAGTATTATTACTTCCATCTATGAGTTAACAAAAAACCCGAGTAAGGAGCAGCTGGATGCGATAAAAGATGCGGCATTAAAAGTATCTGTTGGTATTGGTTACATTCTTAAAGAAAGTTAACTGTTTTCTTCATGCCAGCTGTACACTTCATCTAAAGCTAAACCTACGATTTCAATTATTTTTGTAATTTCCTTTTGTGTAATTATAAAAGGCGGGGCAAAGACAAGATTATTGCCAAGTGCACGAAGAATTAATCCGTGACTTAGGGCTGCATCTTCTATTTTACGACCTATCATTAAAGTGGGATCAAAACTTTCTTTTGTTTTTTTATCTTTAACTATTTCAATTGATACCATTAAACCTACCCCCCGTACGTCGCCGACAAGTGGGTGACTTTTAAATTGACGTAAGCCTTTTTGGAATGAAGGTGATACCTTTTTTATGTTATTAAGTGTATCAAGTTCATCATATTGATTGAGGGTCTCAAGAGCCACGGCGGCACATACCGGATGTCCGCTATAAGTGTAACCATGTCCGAATATACCAACCTCATCACTACCTTTCTTCATAGCTTGATAAATGCCCTCAGAAATTAATAATGCGGAAATTGGAAGGTAGGCTGAGGAAAGACCTTTAGCACAGGTAATCATATCGGGTTTTATATTGTATGTTTCACAACCCCAATAATTACCTGACCGACCAAATCCACAAATTACTTCATCAGCAACTAATAAAATATCGTATTTTTTAAGGACAACCTGAAGTTTTTCAAAATATGTTTCTGGGGGGACAATGACCCCACCCGTACCCATAACGGGTTCCGCAAAAAATGCGGCAATAGTCTCTGGACCTTCATGTAAAATTTGTTTTTCTAAATTTTCGATACAGCGAGACGCAAACTCTATTTCTGTTTCATCCTGTTCGCTAAAACGGTAATAGTTTGGGTTATCTGTGTGTATGACCCCTTCTATAGGAAGATCAAACTGAGCATGCATAGTTGGAAGCCCAGTTAAACTAGCTGCAGCAATTGTTGTGCCGTGATAAGATCCATGCCGGCTAATGATTTTCTTTTTCTGTGATTTACCTCTGGCATTTTGATAATACCAAACTAATTTAATTGCCGTGTCGATTGCTTCTGAACCAGAGTTTTGAAACATTACTTTTGACATAGGAACAGGTGCAACTTCAATAAGTTTTGCTGCAAGTTCTATGGTCGGATTATTTGATTTGTTAGCAAATGTCTGAAAAAAAGGTAGTTGATCCAGTTGTCTAGTTGCTGCGTCTTTAATAGCCTGATTATTATAACCAAGTGTCACACACCAAAGCCCTGATACACTATCAAGATATTTGTTTTCCTGATCATCATATACGTGAACACCTTCGCCACGGGTCATGATCATTGGCCCTAATTTTTCTTGCGCTGTTAAATTAGACTGCGGGTGAATATATGAATTAATATCAAGCTCTGCATTGGTTTTCATTTTGTATGCTCACATTTTTATTTTTAGTTAAGTTTCATAAGAACGGTTTTGTCTTCTAAGTACCCATCAATCGAAGCTTTACCGAGTTCGCGTCCAATACCAGATTGTTTAACCCCACCGAACGGTAAGTTCGGATCAAAGACATTATGACAATTTACCCAAACCGTTCCTGCATGGATGTTAGCCGCTAAATCATGGGCTGATCTCAAATCTTTGGTCCATACGCTTGCGGCGAGGCCGTAGCGTGTATCATTGGCTAACGTTAATGCTTCATCATCATCATCAAATGGCATTGCGCATACCACGGGGCCAAATATTTCTTCCTGCACAACCTTCATGTTTTGGCTTGTTTTAAGAACAGTTGGTGCAATGAAGTATCCCGCACCTGGTAATTTTTTTGCACCGGTAATTACTTCTGCGCCCTCTTCAATTCCTGATTTTATAAATCCAAATACTCGATCGCGTTGTTCAACGGATACAAGCGGGCCCATACCACAGGCTGCATCATACCCTGGCTGAACGTTAATATTTTCTGCAAATTTTGAGACCCCGTCCACAACTTTATCAAAAATTGACTTATGAATATATAATCGAGATCCTGCGGTGCAAGTTTGACCTTGATTAAAGAAAATAGCCATTGAAGCCCCTAAAATGGCAGCGTCAATATTTGCATCTTCACGAATAATTATAGGTGATTTTCCACCAAGCTCTAATGTAAAACGTTTCATCGCTTCAACTGCGGTACGCCCAACAATTTTACCTGTTTCAACAGATCCGGTAAATGTTATTTTATTAACGTTTGGATTTGTAACAAGCGAATTTCCAGCTTCTATCCCGTAACCAGTAACAATATTTACTGTACCAGGTGGGAAGCCTGCTTCTATAATTAGTTCAGCTAGAATGAGAGCAGATAATGATGTTTGCTCAGCTGGTTTTAAAACAATGGTGCAACCGGTTGCAAGTGCTGGAGCAATTTTCCAGATTGCCATGGAAAGTGGAAAATTCCAAGGCACTATAGCGCCAATAACACCCACAGGTTGTTTCTTTATGTATGCATGAAATTCCGCTCCTGGCATGTGGGGTGCAGAAATATCAAGTGTTGAACCCGTTATTTTTGTTGCCCACCCAGCCATATAACGGACAAAATTAATGCTGCTACCTACATCGCCATTTCTGGCAATTATTAAGGACTTTCCGTTATCAATACTCTCAATTTCTGAAAGTCGTTCTGCATTTTTTTCCATTAAATCAGCTAGTCTTAAGAGAAGAGACTGCCTCGTAAGAGGTGTAACTTTTGACCAGCTTTTAAATGCTTCATTAGCAGCATTAACGGCCTTATCAATATCAACTTTGTTCCCTGCTGCGATGTGGCTAACAACATTTTCTGTCGCTGGATCAACAACATCAATAAAATTACCCGAAGATGGTTCTACCCATTCATTATTAATCATCAGTTTTTGTTTACGGTTTAAGAATTTAATATTTTTAGCTATAAGTGGATTTGTTTCCGCATTAATTTTATTATTCATTTTAGTTCCTGATTAATCATTTATGGGATGTAATAATACTTATTATTATATTTTTCAAAGAAAAATATTATATCTTATTGAAAATATTTATGGGCAATAGAAAGTACTTTTGCTGGTAATTCATCAATATCTTGGTCTGTAGTTCTAAAGTTAGTTATACAAACCCTAATCAGATATTTTCCATTAACCCAGGTATGAGAGGGATAAGCCCAGGCTTCTTCTTGCAGTGAACTTAATATTTTTTGGTTTAATTGATTTAAAATTTCTTCATCCTGAACTTCTGCGGGATGATAGCGAAATGTAGTAATACTTAACCCATGACTGACCGCTTCAAGTTCAGGGTGTTGGTTTACTAACTTGTATAACCTTTCTGCTTGGCGAATATTGTTTCCAATCATTTCTGCGTAACCATCGCGACCAGCACGTTTTAAGCACATCCAGACCTTTAAAGCGCGAAAGCCACGTGAGGTTTGAATTCCTTGATCGCGGTATGCTATAGGCAATGTCTCCCCACTGTTTGTCGTAGGATAATAAGTAGTCTCGTGAGAGAAACTATCCACTAGGTGTTGGCGATCTCGAAGTAATATACAGCCAGCCTCGAAAGGAACATAAAGCCATTTGTGGGCGTCCATTGCAACCGAATCTGCTAATCCAATTCCAAAAAATTGTTTAGATACTGACGGCACACATGCAGAGACTGCTCCGTATGCACCATCAATATGAAACCAGATTTTATGTTGTGCGCAAATTTCAGATATTTGTTCTAGTGGATCAATAGCTCCGGTGCTAACAGTTCCAGCAGAAGCTATAACGGCGAGAGGAATAAATCCTTTTTTAAGATCATTATTGATTGCTTCTTGTAGAGCATTTACATCCATCCGAAGGTTTTCATCGGTTGAAATACGGTTAATAGCACTTTCACCAAACCCCATAATATCAAGAGCCTTTTCTAACCAGGCGTGGGTTTCAGTCGTGGCATAAAATTTAGAATTTTCTGCACCTTTATAGTTGTTACCCTGCTCTCTTATTTTTGCACCAAAACGCGCACGTTTAGCAGCCAGAAGCCCAGTGATATTTGCCATTGTGCCGCCACTCACTAATAGGCCACCGGAATTACATTCGGGATCATTTGGAAAATTCAATAGATCTCCAATCCACCCTACTGCTTGTCTTTCTATTTCTGAGGCGACCGGTGCAACGGTCCATGTGCATACATTAGCATTGATTGAGGATGCCAGTAAATCACCAAGAGCACCCAGTGGGCTGGGTGAGCCGTTAACGTAACCCCAAAATCGTGGATGACCATTAAAAAGGGATTGTTCAAGTAACAAGTCGGATATGTCTCCGACAACATTTTCATTTGAAGAGCCAGTATTAGGCAGGTGAGTAACTCCCAGAATTTCATGTGCAATTTTAGCAGCACCAGGTTTATGAACATTTCGCTCGCTTACATTGCCCAGAAAATCGGCAATTTTATCAACCAAATGATGCCCAACTTCACGAAATTCATTTGCGTCCATATCAAGTGCTGCGCGGGGAGATTTTTTATTTTTCATTATAGTTTTTAACCAGATAAATTAGGAATGTATAAAGAAATAAGTGGAACAAAAATTAATAAGGCTACAACAATAACTTCACACCCTAGGAACCATACGGTTCCTCTAAAGATAGTTCCAAGCTTAATTGTATCACCTACTACATTTTTTATAGCATAAACATTCATGCCCACCGGCGGTGTTAGAAGACTAATTTCAATAAATTTTACGACAAGTACGCCGATCCAGATCAAATTCATTTCAAGTCCACGAAATATGGGTAACATAATTGGTAATGTCAGCAATAAAATACCAAGCGGGTCAAGGAACATACCAAGGATAAGGAAAATTACCATAGCGAAAATAATAGCTGAAAGTTGACCGCCTACCCAAATAGTTGCTAGGTCGCTAATGGCTTCTGTCGTTCCGGTGATAGCTAGAAAGCGGGTGAACATGATCGCGCCTATTGCGATCCAAAGTAAACTGGTTGTACTAACTAACGTATCAAGCAAACTTCTTTTAAAAACATTAATAGACATGCGTCCTTGAAATAGGGTGATAAGAAAAATTACCATGGCTCCGAAGGCTCCTCCTTCAGTTGCTGTTATAATTCCAAAAGCAAACCCTGCAAGAAGACTACTAAACAGAATAAATATTGGCCAGATGGGCATTAATGATCTAAACCGCATCGCCCAAGTCACATCCAATTCAATTCTCGGCGCAAGTGATGGATTAAGCCAACAGCGAGTAATAATCATGAAGGTATAAACACCAATGGTAAGAAGACCTGGTAATATTCCTGCCATAAATAACTTTGTTACTGATACTTCAGCAAAAATACCATAAATAATAAAAGTAATTGATGGTGGTATCATATTCCCAACAGTACCAGCACTAGCAACTACTCCAGACGCTAATCCTTTTTCATACTTTGCATTTAGCATTTCTGGAATGGTGATGCGCCCCATAGTCGCTGCTGTTGCTAGACTTGAACCGGAAGCAGCAGCAAACCCAGCGCATGAAAAGTTAGCTGCAACAGCCAAACCACCTGGCACACTGATTAACCATATTCGTGCTGCGTGAAAAAGTTCGCTAGCCAGTCGAGTGTGCTGCGCTATACAACCCATCAGTATAAACATTGGAATAGCGGAAAATGACCAGTGAGCTGCAAAATTAAACGGTTCTATTTGTATTAGGCTAATAGCAATATCAGGGCCTTTGGCAAAGCTCAAGCCGATCACAGCTACACCAAACAAGGCAAAACCAATGGGAACCCTGAAAGCTAGTAAAATTAAAAGCAGACCAATACCTGCAAATCCGATCTCAATATCTGCCATTTATAATTTCTCAGTTAAACTAGAAGAATTTATTAGCTCATCAAATCGTTTGAGCGATTCTAGAGCATATGAAAAAGTCATGGCGCCAATGCCAAACGGTAGAAAAAACCGACTTGGCCAGACAGTTAGAAAACTATCACCTGATTCCCAGACCTCATTGATAGAGTAACTATGAATGGCGGCTACTGCAGTTTCGTATGTTATCCAAGCTGATAGTAAAGTGACGAATAAGGTTGCCCCAAGTTCAATTACATGTCTGACATAGTGTGATAATTTTTGAGTAAAAAGATCAACGGCGATATGTGCTTTTTGATGAGTAACATATGCAAGGGATAAAAAAGATACCGCAACCATATCATATGCAGATACAATTTCTGTCACCCCACCTAAAGGTTGCCCTAAAAAATGTCTAGAATAAATGCCTGCTACTATATGAAACATCATTGCCACAATAGATAGACCTGCTATGGAACATAGAACCAATGCTAATGTATGATCTATTTTTTCCCATTTTTTATAAAATTTGTGGCCCATAGTTAAAGCTCTTCCGGATTTATTTTATCAAAAATATTTTTCTGAAGTAAGGCTTCATATTCGACTTCAGCATTATGTAAAATTTCTTCATTTAACTCTTCTAAATTTAATAGATTAGAGAGACCAGAAGAAGCAATTATTTTTTCCCACTTTCCAATATTTTTCACAAAATTATTGGAAATCTCTTCTGGATTTTTTGCTCCAAGATCACTAGCTACTTTATTTACTGTTGAGGTTTCATCTTTTCTGAAATCTAACCAAAATTCTTCAATATCTGGTCCTGCATTGGTTATGGGAATGCCTTTTTCTTTGGCTATCATTCTGGCCTTAATTGCTTCAGCCACATACAAACGTACTACGGTGCGCGCTGATACGCCGGATTGAGCGCTCCATAAAGCTTGCTTTTGAATAACATCTAACCCATCCCATATGTCTCTATTGATAACCATTGTTGCAAAACTAAATGCTCCAATATTGTAGGCATATATATAATTTACATCATCTGCAATGGGATAGGATTTTAGCCATGCGATAGGACCAACAATGCAGTCAACCAATCCACGGGATAATCCTTCGACCATATCATTTATTGAAAGGCTAACAGGAATGCCGCCAAGTGCTCTTACCCAGCGGCGGCTTGCGCTAACTGCTCTAAATTTTTTTCCCTTGATTTGGTTAAGGCTAGTAACCTCATTTTTACAAAGCATACCGTAGGAGCCGGCTGCTGCACCCGATAAGAACAAGGTGTTACTCTCCGCATAATCAGTCAAACAATTAGGGCAATTTAATAATAATGTCTCCGTTGCAGCGGCGTTTACTACTAGTTCATTGCGACCTAAATACATTAAATCATTTAAAATAACTGCATGTTTTAAATCACTACGGCTGTAGGATGATATGACTTCGCCGGCATCGGCTATTCCACCGCCAATTGATGAAAGTGCAGTGCGGGAATCAAATAATTGAGACCCAGGCACTAGTTTCATAGGGATGATATCTTTAAGTTCCTCCATCATTGGAACAATGCCATAAACATTTGCAGCATTATCAGGAGGGCTGGTATTACTATACACAAGAACGTTTTCCTGAGCACTCACATTTTCAAACATAAGCAGCAAGATCGATAGGATAACGGTTGTAAATTGCTTAATTTTTAAAAGTTTATTATTCATTTTATACTAGATTTTATGCCCATTTATTATAATTTAAAATTTTAATATTTTGTATTAAGAAAAATTATATTTTAATAATTTAAAGCTACATGCCCCCTACAATTTTGTCAATTAATTCAGAATAGGAATATTTTATATGAATTTTAGTGAAGGGTAAGAGATCAAAAATTCCCATTAATATTATATATACATTTTTAACTATAAATTGATAATTGTCTTACCGCTCGCTTTCCCTCATCCGCCGCGGGACCCCAGTGCTGCATTCCTTGAAGTTCAGAATGGGCAAAAGCAATCCGCCCAAAACCTTCCCGAATTATATCACTTGGTGCGGGTTTTCCTTGAACACCAAAGAAAAATCCTGGTTGTGGTGTCACATAAGCATGTCCCCATCGGTTTAAAATAATACCTGAAATATCTTCGTCGGCATCGAACCCAGTTTCTCCAAACAGCTCCTGCATTTGCGCACGTATTTTTTTTTCATAATCTGCATAACTGGTTGAAAAAAGTTCTGCACGGCCGCGCATTCCTTGTTCAGCCATATCTAGTCCTGGATAATAAAATGGCACGTAAAAGGTTACTAGTGCAGGCTTATCAGGATCGATTTCTGGTTGATAATTTCCCACTGTCATGGGCAGTCGAATATTACAGGAGTTTCCAAAAATACCATCTCTCCATACACAACTACTAATACCAAGATTTTCCATAAAGTGCCAGTTTTTTACGGCAACATTTGCGACTAGAAATGGCGCGTGGTTAAATTGGTCATAGGCGGAATAAATTTTTTCCGGCAATCCCTTCACTACGTGTTTATTAACCCATCCAGCAGTTGCCATAACAAGTTTTTTAGTTTTTACACGATAGGTTTTGTTATTCCGCGCGTAGGTTACGATAACACCAGTCGATTTTTCGGAGCTCTCCTCCTCATGCTCTACTTTTACCACGGTTGAACGCAAACGCATTCGCACTTGGTTAGTAGTTTTATCCAGCTCGGAAAATTGAATTTTTTCATTCATTATATCATTGTAATTGTATGAACCCTTAAAGCTATTTGGAATTATTTTTTTAATAAAATGTCTTAAAAATCCGTCATTTCCACCCGGAAATGAATGGCGCACCCAGTCGCTTGGACCGCTGGTGCTTTGCTGTACCGTTTTTCCACCCTTAATTGGCATACCAAGCCCTTTTGCACAATTTGCAGAGAGGGTGTCACTACCAAGCCCAACAGACCCAGCTAGAATAAGGTCTGCGTGCCGCGTAACATATTTGCTAAAACCAAGATGGTCTTCAATATATTGTTTATATGTTATGGTGTCTAACCACTTATCAAATTCGGGTTGATCAGGTGTTTCAAAATTAAAATTACGCCAATTGGAAAGGTCTAATTTATCTTGCTTAGACCCATCCATATTTGAGTAATCCTGATCGATTGGATCAAATGCCCACTTAGCATTACCCTGGTTATCTTTACCAAGGTAATAACCTACAGATGTAATGCTTTCTTGCCAATATTGAAACCCGTAACTATCTTTTGCGAGCCGAATATTTTTATCAGTATTTTTAAGTTCGGCATAAGTAAAGTCCATAGAAATACCTAGCTCAACCATATACCTCACATCAGAGGTAACATTTGGATTACGCAGTCCTTCTTCATTTGACGGTGCCGAAAACCCATTGGCCCCCTGTGGCCCAATCAACAGATGGCCCTCTATCTCAAACTCATTTCTCTTTGCTACCCCACCAAATACAGGATGATTTTCTAACATTAGACATTTCTGATCTAGCTTCGCAGTTTTGCGGTATTCATATGCTGCACCTAGTCCAGCCATTCCAGCTCCAACAATAATTAAATCATAGCTTTCCTCAAGGTCAATAATTTCAATATCGTTATTATCTTCATATTTTCCGTCTCTCATATTATGACCGGTATTTACTACTTCTGGATTATTACCATGTGAAGAAGCATAATCACCCACGCCGCCATAGCCATACCAGTTACTGCCGACGCTATCACTCAAAGGTCTAACTCTATGAGATTGAGCAAATGCTGGTGCTTGCATGTTAAGTAATGCTGCACCACTGCCAAGCAAAGTTGCATTTACAAAATCTCTTCGAGTAATGTGAGACCCTTTGCTAGACAAATTTTTCTTTTTTGCCATTTTTTTCTCCTTAAACTATTTTATGGATATATACGTTTAAACCACTCATTTCATCATTACCTAATAAGTAAACCTTTTATATAAGTGTAAAAAATATTGTTTCTATTAATTGAGCTACATTTTATTTGGAACATAAAAAAATGCTAAATAATACATTAAAACCTATTAATTTAATCTAAAGGTTTGGTTGATATTGCCATTTTTGTACAACCCTTCTAGACTCGTCCACAATATATAGTGATCCATCACTTGAAAAGTCCATACCCGCAATATAAGAGAACTCATCTTCACCCGTTCCACCAAATGACGTAATATGGTTGCCATTTGCATCAAAGACCTGAACGCGTTTATTTCCTGAATCCCCTACATAAATATTTCCTATAGTATCTGCTGTAATTGCTTTAGGGTCTGCAAACCAACCATCAAATGGAAACCATTTATACCAGACGATAAGGGTATTATAAGCAAAAGGTCCACCCCAGCGAAATTTATATTTGCCATTAGCATCATAAACTTTTACGCGTTCGTTAGCGGTATCAAGTATGTAAATTAATTCTTTATCTGGACTTGTAGCTATATCAAATGGATATTTAAAACTATCTATTGCTCTACTTCCGTCACCGGACTGCCCCCAGGTTGATAGGAAAGTACCATCCGATTTAAATCGAGAAACTCTATGACCAAAAAGTTCTGCAACTATAAAGTTATCATTGGCATCTTGAGCAATTGCCGTTGGCCCATTTAATTCACCATCGCCATTACCAAATGAGCCGAATGATCGTTTGTAAGTTCCATCGGGGTCAAATATATCAATTCTATGATTTTCATAACCTGCAACATATAATTCATCCTGTGAAAAAAAGATGTTCCACGGACGATTAAATTCCCCCTTATCCAAACCCTTTTTTCCAAACTGTCTAATAAACACTCCGTCAAGATCAAAAACTTTAATCATATGTTCATTAGTATCTACTACGTAAATCTGCTCATTATAAATTTTCATTCCTGTAGGATAAGTAAATTGTTCGGATGTTGGTGTTGTACCTTTCCAGGTAGCTACAAGTTTATAATCACTATTAAGTGATTTAGTCATATTCGAAATAACACTCAATGCTACTAAAATTAGAACAAGAAATACTAAGGATAATCCAGCTAGTGATAATATTTTTTTAAGGTTCATTTTTCCACTCTTTGTAGTTTGAAAATAGCATATCCAAAATAAGTAAAGATAAGCGATACAATGGGGTTTAGATAATTAAGAAATGCAAATGGAAGATAATCAAGTACTGGAACACCAAGGGCCCCAAAGTAAAAGGCACCGGCGGATGTCCAGGGGATAATTGGACATATTATTGTAGTGGATTCTTCAACTGTTCTAGAGAGCATATATTTTTCTAACTTCATCTCAGCATATTTTACTTTAAACAACTGAGAGGTAACGATGATGGAAATATAACTATCGCCCATACTCATACACGCAAGGAATCCTGTACAGATAGTTGTGAAAGTTAGACTGAGTGCAGATTTAATTTTTGCAAGTAAACCCTCTAATAATATAACTAAATATTTAGCAAAATCTAGAAGCCCACCAAGTGCAAGAGCTATCATCGTAAGCGATAGGGTCCACATCATACTTTGAATACCCCCTCGATTTACTAAAGTGTTAAGTGCATCGTAATTAGTATTAACACTATAACCGTCTTGTAAGCTGGCAAAAATTTCAAGTAGCGGCCTGTCTTGAATTAGAATTGCAATTAAAATTGCCGCTAAGACACTAGCCATCATAGCGGGTTCCGCAGAAACTTTATTTAAACTAAGAGCTAAAAGTACAATTATTGGGATGAAAGTCCAAAAACTTACTATAAAATTTTCATCAATAGCCTGTTGGAAACTTATTATTTCAGGGGAAGATAATGCCCCTGATGAATAGTTAAGTCCAATAATAGTAAAAAGAATCAATGTTATTACATAAGTAGGTATAGTTGTATAAAGCATCGAAGTAATATGCTTATAAAGATCAGTACCACTTGCAGCGGCAGCGAGGTTTGTCGTATCAGAAACTGGCGATAACTTATCACCAAATGTGGCGCCAGATACAATAGCACCTGCAACAAGGGGAAGCGGAATGCCAATGGCAGATCCAATACCTATCAAAACAATACCAGCAGTACCTGCCGTACCCCAAGAGGTTCCGAGTGCAACTGACATAAAACTGCAAATAAGTACGCTAACAGGCAAAAATACAGCGGGATGGATGAGATCTAGGCTATAGAAAACAATACTGGCTATGGTACCACTCTCAATGAAGGCAGCTATGATCAGACCAATTAGAAAAAAGATATAAAAAGCACTGAGACCTTTTTTTATTCCCTCTGACATTGCAAGTTTTATTTCTGTAAATCCGTAACCAAGCAAGACCATGTTGCAGCAAGTCCAAACAATACAAATAGTCATAATTACATGTATGTTAATCTCAAAGTAGATGAGGCCTACGACGACCATCATTATAATGCCACCAAAGCATATTAAAGCCTGCGCAAAAGAAGGCACATATTCTTTTTCCATGCCGAACCCCTAAATAAATTCTTTATTATTAATTATTAAAATCATATCTTTCATGGTCTCTCAATATCCTCTAAAATTTATAATTTATCTATAATCAGAAGACAATTATTATATTTTTACTTTTACACATATTGGTTGGAGAGAATTAACTGATTGTATGTAAATTGAAAATCATAGGAGGATCATCATTAAAAAAAATCAACAAATAATATAAATGGATAAATAAATTGTCTAAGGTTCTATCTCCTGACCATCCCAAGCGTAGCATTTACCGCTACTTATGGGTGTTAAATTTTTTAAGACAGAGATCATTTTTTGTGCGGATAAATCAGGCGTAAATAGCTTTCCTTCAGCTACATTTCCTTGAAATGGTTTAGACAAGTCACTATCAACTGTTCCTGGATGCAATCCCACAATAATAGCCTGCTTGTTACGCCTAGCAAACTCAATCGCAGTATTTTTAATTACCATGTTCAGCGCAGATTTTGATGCACGATAGGCATACCAGCCTCCAAGTTGATTATCAGAGATGCTGCCTACCCGAGCCGAAAGTGCAGCAAATACTACCCGCTTGTCTCTATTCAGTCTTGGGATAAAATGCTTTGCAATAAGAGCGGGTAGAATTGTATTTGCTTCAAATATTAGTTGAAAATTTTTAGCAGATAAATCTCTCAGTCCTTTTTCTGGCTTAACCTGGTCATAATGCAATACGCCAGTAGCTATAATTATCATATCAAGTAATATTTCATCTGATGCGATTAATGCAGACGCTTTGATTGAGTTTTCGTCATTATAATCTATCGAATAGTATTTAATATTTGCGTTACTTACCTTTGGGAATCCTCGCGAAAAAGCATGAATTTTTGCTTCAGGATGCAAGATGGATAATTGTTTTGTAAAGGCACTTCCAATAGCCCCAGAACTCCCAATAATTGCAATATTATTTACCATTTTTTTCTCCTAAATTAAGTGAATTTAATAAGTTGGTAGCCATTTCAAACCCACTGATAAAGGCTGATTCTACTCGCCCTTGAATGAACCAATCGCCACACACAGCAATATTCTGATTATTATCAAGGTAATGGGTTTCACCACTTCGTTTCTCAATATTAGCATAGCGCCAACCGTGTATCACTTGGTGCGTAGCATTATTTAAATCACAATTAATAACTTTGCTAGTTTGATTACGAAGAAGCTCAATCAACTGTTCACGATTATCCTCAAAATGTTCATCTGCCCATTGATTAGTAGAATGAATTAAAAGACTAAAATTTTTATTCCTTCCAGGTTTGGAGTTATCAACGGATATCCAGCTAATATCTTCTCCGTGAACCACTGCGGCATCAAATTCAAGAGGTAATATTTTTTTAAAACCCAGCATTAACGCAAAACAGCTTTTCATTTTAAAATCACTAATTTTTTCAACAAAAGGAATTGATTCAGGCAGCACTTTTAATGCTTGCTCTGGAGGAATAGTTGAAATCACCCAATCATACTCTCCAAGTGGTTTGTCGGAGCCATCTTTAAGTTGCCATTTATTATTGTTTTTCTTTAATGTCTTTACGCACACATTAAGACAAACTGATAAGTCTTTTGCTAAGTGCTTCGCGATAGAATTCATACCTGGAACACCAACGTAATATGGATCGCTCTGTTTCCATTTTTGTCTTTCTGTAAGTTGTCTGTTTTTAAATTCTACTAAACGTGCATCCCAAGTCTTTATAGTACCGTCTAAAATCATTGGAGTTATAAACTCTTTAAACTCATCTGATTTAACTTTAAAATACTGTGCCCCATGATCAAAAGAGTAAGCCTCGGACCGCCTGGTGGACATCCTGCCACTTACGCCTCTGGATTTCTCAAATATTGTGATATTAGCATAGCCCTCCAATATTTTGGCCGCCGTTAATCCAGATAGTCCGGCCCCAATAATAGCAATACTTGTCAAGCATAAATTCCTGAAATAATAAGATTTGTTGTTACTATAAGCGTAACTAAACTGCGGGTATGAAAATATTTACGACTGATAAGATCTTTTTTGAAAAGGTTTAGGTCTATTAATAACAAAGCAAAAAAGCTAATTACTAGTATTATGAGCAATACCTTAAAAGGAAAAATAATAAAACTAATCCAAATAAAAACAGCGTTAATATTACTAAAAATCGGTAAATATACTTCCCATTTATCACTTAGATTTAAATGTATTCCCCAATGGCTACCCGCAATAAATGAAGAAATTATAATACTGTAAGTACCTAGAATTTGGTTTACCTGACCTAACACTGGAACAGTTTGAATATTAAATATAAAACAGAGGGTACAGAAAATAAACGGTAAGGTTCCTGCGTAAGTAAGAACAGGGTAATATTTTTTCATATTATATACGACAATCGATAATTTCTTTGATCATATATAACTGACCGAGAGAAGACGTTGACTAAAATTAATAATAAAACATTTATACCGTTTAATATCTTATGGAGCAATAAGAACATTTAAAATCTTTCTCCTGTTCAATCCATATAAGTAAAAAAGTACAATCCACTAATGTTGATAATTTTAAAAAAGACGTAAAGTTATTATATTTAAAAATATATTGATCCATTGGGTAGGTTACTGCGTATAGAGCTGGACTAAAAAAAATTTATTCATATTTATCAGGAAATCAATCATGATCCGTAAAACTATTCTTCAAATTGTAGCTATTGCCACAATCAGCTTTAGTATGATTACACCAACTTTTTCTCAAATGAAAAGTGATATCGTTGATACTGCTGTCGCGGCAGGTTCATTTAACACGCTTGTAGCCGCAGTTCAGGCTGCAGGTCTTGTTGAAACCCTAAAAAGCGATGGCCCATTTACAGTATTTGCCCCAACAGATGCAGCATTTGCAGCTTTGCCTTCAGGTACCGTTGAAAATCTTCTTAAACCAGAAAACAAGGGCACACTCGTCAAAATTTTGACTTACCACGTATTATCTGGAAAAATTATGTCTGCTGATATTGCCGGCAAGATCCTGAGCCCAAACACCGTAGAAGGTAGCACAGTCGATATTAACGCTACAAATGGTGTTATGGTTGACGGGGCTAATGTTGTAACTGCAGATATTGAAACAAGTAACGGCGTTATTCACGTTATTGATAAAGTTATTATGCCTTAGAGGTAGTACTCCCTGACTACTGAAAAGCATAATTAGCATGGCCCTTAACGGGGCCATGCTTTTTTTATTTAAATATTGGTCAAACAAGGTTTTAAAGTGTAACCATGATAAAAATATTTTACGATGATAGATGTCCTCTGTGCTGCAGAGAAATTGAGTATTATAAAAAAATACCTTCTCCTGCCATTCTTAATTGGTGTGGAATTAGTGAACATACTGCTACGTTAGAAAAATACGATATTGAATATTTAGATAGTCTAAAAATTCTGCACGCTGTAAATATAGAGGGAAAAATTTATAAAGGTGTTGATACTTTTGTTTTAATTTGGCAACACCTAGCCCGATGGAAATACCTTGCATGGTTCGTGAGCCTACCGTTAATTTATCAAGGGACTAAACTTACGTATAGTATCTTTGCCTACTGGCGTTTTAAAAATTTAGATCACTGTGTAATAGAAAAAAAATTATAATTCATGCCATGAAAATATATATTGAGAAATTAAAATGAGTGAAATAGGTAGCACCGTAAAAGTAATTAATCCTATGCAAGAGGATTATGAATATGAATTGACTGAAGGTGAGGGAAAAAATTTTGAGGATGGATTTAGTCCTTATTTTACTCCTAAAGAAATGTTGTCAATGGGTGTATTTGAAGGTAAATATTTAAATAGCTGTGAAGGCGAATATCCAAGCCATTGGTTTGAAAATGCTATTTTAAGCGATATACCTGATCCCTCCTTAAATCATTTTGCTTTAAAAAGCCGTCAACCCCTTGGCGTGTGGCGTCAAAAAGGTTGGATTATGGAGGATGATCCGCGTGGATGGTTCGAATGGTATTGCCGTTATTATCGTGGGCGCCGCCATAGCGGTATGGATCAAATGCAAATTAAGCGTTGGAGAAATTTCTCTCGCCATGCTGGTCAGGTTAGGGCAAACTGTGAGCCAGGTGATCTTTGGTGTAGGCCTCGTCAACGTCAGGCTTTGCTTCAATGGGCACATAACCCATTTATTTGATAAGGGATTATGCTTTAATAATAAAAACTAAAAAATAGAGTAAGAAAAAATGAAGTTTACTGGTCAAAAAAATTATAATCACGAGGGTGAATTGCCAAAAACTGGCGTGATTATAACAAATTTAGGAACGCCTGATGCACCAGAAACCTCAGCATTAAAAAGGTATTTAAAAGAATTTTTAAGCGATCCCCGCGTTGTGGAAGTACCGCGGTTGATCTGGTGGTTTATTTTGAATCTTGTTATAGTTCCACTAAGGTCACGGTCATCAGCTAAAAACTATAAGACAGTTTGGACAGACGACGGATCACCTCTTCTTGACATTACAATGCGTCAAGCGGCTGCTCTGCAAAAAAAAACGGATCAAGTCTTTGGAAAAAATAAAGTTGTTGTTTCTTGTGCTATGAGATACGGCAATCCGTCGATTAAAAGTATACTTCAATCCTTCACCCAAAAAAATATTAGAAATATAGTAGTACTGCCATTATACCCTCAATATTGCGCGGCAACAAATGGTTCCACCTTCGATGCACTTGCCAAAGAACTGACACACTCTCGTTGGGTCCCTGAATTAAAATTCATTAGCGGGTACCACATAATGCCTTCTTATATTAATGCAGTAGCAAATTCTATTTCTAACTATATAGAGACTAAAGGGATGCCCGACTTATTACTTTTTTCTTACCACGGCATACCTCAAAAATATCTTGAACGAGGGGATCCTTATTACTGTTTCTGTATTCAAACAACGCGTCTTATTCAAAAAAAATTGGTTTTAAAAGATGATCAAATTAAAACAACCTTTCAATCACGTTTTGGTAAGGAAAAATGGCTGCAGCCCTACACCGATAAAACGTTAAAATCTCTTCCAGAACAAAATATAAAAAATGTTGCAGTTGTATGTCCGGGCTTCTCAGCTGATTGTCTTGAAACACTTGAGGAAATCAAAATTGAAAACAAAGAGTATTTCATCGAAGCGGGAGGTGAAAAATATGATTATATTCCCTGTCTTAATGATAGCTCTGAACATGTTGATATGATGTTTGATCTAATTGAGGGAAGTTTGTCTAATCAATATGAAAATATAAACTCTCATAAAATACGCTAACCAGCTATAAATAGTATTAGAATAATTAATTTATATAGTAGGTGATATTTAATAAGTCAGCCTGGTTTATTTAAACTCTCATATATAAATTTTTCTTAATTATTTTAATAATTTAACGGGCTTAGTTCACCAATTTTTTAGCTTGGTTAGAATAAGTAATCTTGCACAGCAAGCTTAATGTATTTATATTTAATTATTAAGTGCAAAAATTTGGAGAATAAAATGAAATCTTCTAGTCTAAAAATTTTTCCCACAGCAGTTCATGTAATAAGAACCAGTGGATGGGATGAGCATAAGAAGGACCTCTTAACTACGATAAAGGATCAAAAGGATCCAGCATATCGCCCGAGAGATGGATTTTATACTGATTATGGGTTGGATCAACCATGGCGTAAAGCTATATGGGATGGGTTTTTAGAACCACAGCTTAGGTCACTAATTGATGGAACTCATACGAAACTTCAAGATATATGGGCGCAGCAATATATTGATCAGGTAGGACATACAGCACATAGACATCAGCCTATCGGATATAGCTGTGTCTTTTATGCAGAGTTTGATCCAAAGGTCCACTGGGCTACGACTGTGTTTAGGCCATTCCTTGACCCGAACGACCTTAAAAATATTAATGAGGTTTTCACGCCAGAGGTTGAAGAGGGGGACGTTTTTGTATTTCCGTCCTGGATGATGCATCAGGCTACGCCGAGCGATACTAAGGTACCGCGAACGATCATTGCATTTAATTTGGAACCAAAATAAGTAAAAAAATATACCTTAACTATAAGGTCGTTAGTCTCACTTTTAAGGAAATTAACCTCTCAAAATGACTGGGTGATAAGGGGTCTAGTAGTAAAGCTTTCGCTGAAATAAATATCAATAAGTTTGAAAACAGATCAATACTTGTTACAGTATGTGAAACCTTTAATAGGACCTTAAAATGTTTAAAAAAATAATAACTTCTTTTTTTATGTTCATTCTTCCCTTCACTGCAAACGCTGAATTGTCGGATATGGACATGAGAGAGATGCAGAAAATGCGTCAAGAGGTACTTATGGTTCTTTACGCCAATAACCCGGAAACACGAAATCTTATTGCTGATGCAGAAGGATATGCTGTCTTTAAAAATCAAATAACTAATTATATTTTTCTTGCCGCTGGAAGCGGCAAGGGTGTTGCTTATGACGCTAAATCAAGCAAAGATATTTATATGAAGATGGCGACTGGTGGTATCGGTATGGGGCTCGGGATTAAGGACTATAGTACTATAATTATTTTTCATAAGCGCGCTATGTTTGACCAGTTTATTAATAAAGGTTGGGATTTTAATGGGCAGGTTGACGCCGCAGCAAAGTTTAATGATAAAGGTGTTGAGGTTATTGCTAGTGGTTCCTTCTTAGGTGGAATCACTATATATAACATAACTGGTAACGCTGTCTTGCTCCAAGCTATTTTGCAAGGTAGTAAACATTGGAAATGGAAATGATTAGCTGATTTTATGGTCTATTAAGTGATCTGCTAAGATAGAAGTTAGCTACCTATGTTAATCCATGCTGATTTAAGGTTAATATATTTATTAAAAGCATGAAGAGATCGATCATGTCCACTTCCTGATTGTTTATGCCCCCCGAGAGGGCTTGTAATATCGGCACCAGAATAGCAATTAACTTGAACCGTACCAGAGCGAATAGCTTTTATAGATCTATGAGCGCGTGACATATTTGAAGTCCAAATAACGCTTGATAATCCGTAAATAGTTTCGTTTGCAATATTATAAACTTGCTCTTCAGATTTAAAGGAGCGGGCAGCCAATACCGGACCAAAAATTTCCTGTTGAGATATATCCATTTCACTCTTTACATCTGCAAAAATTGTTGGCTCATGGTAATAACCTCCACTTTCACGGTGAAGTCTCCTGCCGCCAGTTACTAATCTAGCTCCTTGCTCCTTAGCCTTGACTACAGCATTTATCGTTTTCTCAAGCTGGTTGATATTTGCCATAGATCCAGTGGTATTTTTTAAATTAAGAGGGTCACCCACGACTAGAGAGCTAGCGTGCTGAGCAACAGCATTTAGAAAATCTTCATATATTGGTTCTTCAATCATTAAGCGTGATGCGGATACACAAACTTGTCCAGAGTTTCGAAATATTGATTGTGCGGTATCACGTGCTGCACGATCCAAGTCCGGTGCATCTGCAAATACAATATTTGGGCTTTTTCCGCCAAGTTCCAGATAAACTCGTTTCATATTCGAATGAGCAGAATATTCCAATAACTTGCGACCAATAGAGCCTGAACCAGTAAAGGCTATAACATCAACTTCCATGTGAGTAGCGAGTGCTTGACCCACGATGTGACCTTCTCCAGTGATTACATTTAGTACTCCTGAGGGCATACCCGCGTCAGCTGCTAGTTTTGCAACTTCTATTAGACTTAGTGAAGCCTCCTCTGAAGGTTTTAATACTACACTGTTTCCTGCGGCTAATGCAGGAGCAATTTTCCACGTTCCTACCATTAAAGGGAAATTCCATGGTAAGATAACCCCTACTACGCCAACAGGTTCTTTCTGTATCAGAGACAATACTTCATGGGATGTTGGAGTTATTTCTCCATTAATTTTATCGATTGCTTCAGCATAAAATCTAATGACATCGGCGGCAGTTTTAGGTTCACCCTTAATAGCCATGTTTATCTCTGTACCATTATCACGCACCCCAAGAACGGCAATACGCAAAGCATTAGATTCTATTAGATCTGCCCATTTTAGAAGAATGATTTTACGTTCTTTTGGAGGCATATCTGCCCAAACACCGCTATTAAATGTTTTGCGAGCTAAAGTTACGGCGTGATCCACGTCTTCAGTACAGGAGGCGGCGATGGTGCTAAATACTTTTCCGTCAATAGGGCTAATAACCTCTAATTCTTTTTCTGATAGCGGAATAACGTCCTTATTACCGATGAAGTTAGATTGTTTCGGAACTAGTTTTGAACGAAGAATATCTATATTTTCTTGATTCAATATCACGTTTCTTCTCCTTGATGATTAGGTCTTATTTTTGGTTTTACATGCTTCAGTTGAACATTAATTCTTAGTCGCTCAAGTGCTTTATTAAAAGCTACTTGCGGTTCTCTCACATCTAAATGGATAGCTTGAAGGCCGACTTCCTTAGCACCCTGAACATTACGGTTTTGATCATCTACAAAAACACATTTTTCAGCCTCCAATCCAAGTTTTTCTAAACATGATTGATAAGCCCGAGCGTCAGGTTTTAAAAAATCGTAATAAGTTCCATCCCATATCACGTCAAATTCTTTCATAAAGTCTAATCTTTCTCTATTTTCTTTACCAAAGAAAAGATCTAACTCGTTAGACAGAATAGCAATTTTTTTCCCAGAAGACTTTACAAGTTTAATCATTTGTATAATTTCAGGTCGAATTATTTTTTCGACATTATTTCCCCTTGCACGAGAAATAAAATCAAACATATGGTTCCAGTCTTCACCCAGCAGATTACCCACTTCTTTCGAACGTGTGATCCAATATTCGCGCTCGGAGATTTCATCACGCTGCATGGATGTCCAAAGTTTATCTCTTTCAGGATCAAACGGCCCCATCCAGGTGAGTGTTCCCTGCGGGAGACCTAGTTCCTTTTCTGACAGATGATGCGTCTCAAACATTGTGAGCGTTATAACGCTGCCAAAATCTAGAATGAGAGCTTCCGCTTCTTGATATGCCAAATTAGACATTTCCCCAACCCTCCACTGCCTGTTTTAATGTTTCTTTTGTATACTGGTCCTCAATTGTATTAAAAGCTTTTTTCACTTCCGAATTGTTGGCAGATAAGTCATGCATTTCAATATCAAAGTCATAAACAGATTTCTTTGCTGGAAACATTGTATTTATATCGAGTATTTCAAAATTTCTATGTTGTAAAAGGTGAGAATAAGTACCTTCATAAATTTTAGGTTCATAGTTTGGTATACCAGAATATGGCTCTGCAATTCCTAATTCCACTGCCAATTGATATACTTCTTGCCAGTTCGTACGAACCACATTAATAGGCGCATCGCGTGTTTCTTTTTCATGTTTAGGGTTTGCAATTGATGCAGTTCTTAGTTCCTCAATACGGGTGCGAATTTTTTTTGACGGCACGGGTACAAAAAACTTTACCTTTGAGCTTCGCAGGAGAGGTTCAAGCGGATCATCTAGAGGTTGTACTAATTCAACAAGCCTATTGCCTACGATTTGTAATTCACCAACCAAAATATCCTTTTCATCTGGATGATTATTGTGCCAATCTGCCATACCATTGCGTGCCCACAACCCGACGGCTTTTCGAATTGCGGGATCAGTAAATCCGTTAATTTCTGGATACCTTGAGAGCAATTCAGGCGTTTCAAAAGCAACGCGCACACCATCCCAGCGCATCAGATGAATACGCCGACCTTCATTATGTGCCATGATAGTTAGTTGTTGCAAAAATAAAGATTTTCCAGCCCCAGGTAATCCGGCAAAAAATATTGCTCGTTGAGATTTAGCGGCTTCGTGTAATTGTTTTCCTATATCACTATCGAGAGGTATGATTGAATTACTCTTCATATTACAGCCTTTCCTTAACGAAACTGGTCGACGCTTGGCATATCACCAACTGGAATTTCAATTACTGTTGGTACATCGACTTCCTTACCACGTTGTATCGCTTGACGCACTTCTTCAAACGAATTTGCCCTAATACCTTGCGCACCGAAGGATTCAGTCATTTTGACAAAATCAGGATTATGCAAATCAGAAGCTATAACACGCCCACCATAATCATTTTTTTGCATTTGTTGCACATTGCCAAATTTATTATTATTGAAAAGCAAAGTGATTAGAGGGATTTTATGTTGTACCGCGCTAGCCAGTTCTTGAACACCAAACATAAACCCACCATCCCCAGTTACAGATATTACGGGAACATCTGGCTTACCCACTTTAACTCCGAGCGCTGTTGGAAAACCGTAACCGAGTGTTCCCATATATCCAGTCGAAATATATGTCCTTGGATTATAAACGGGATAGGCAATGCGACTAGCAAAACCAATTTGAGTGAGCTCATCTACAAAAATGCCGTCTTCTCCTAACTCTTCCCGGATGATTTTTAGATAACTTAACTGAGGTTCAAGTACCGAACATTTTTTCTTCCACGCCGCACGTACACTTTCAAGTTCTTCCTCACGGGATTCGCGTTTTTTATTATGAATTTCAAGATGGTTTCGAAGTATTGGCAGTGCTTGCTCCGCACTCGCGGTGAGTGCAATATCTGGAGTGGAAAACTTTTCATGCGATGTTGGGTCAACATCAATGCGTAATATGGATGGTTTATATTTTTTTAACCACTTTTGCATAGGAACTCTCATATTAGTTCCAATTGCTAGAATTACGTCAGCTTTCATCCAAAGTTCTTTTGCTGCAGGTTGGTGTAATGATAAGTAACTTCGAGCATCTACTACACCCATGCCAGTACGGTATCCTACAACAGGAGCTTGCAATGCTTCGGCAATTGCTCGAACATGTTCTGAAGCTCCTTGTGCTCCGCTACCCACAAATATCATCGGTGATGAAGCGTTTCCAAGCTTCTTTGCTATAGCAATTACCGCATCTTCGTCTATTGGAGGGCTGTAGGGTTGACCTATATTCGGTTCAAGGTCAACCATTCCTGTTGCGGCCAAAATATCCATTGGAATTTCTAATCCAACAGGGCGCGGGCGACCAGACTCCATTTGTTGCCATGCTTGACGTATCATACTTGGTATATGCGAAGGGCTGTTCGCTCGGCCTGACCATTTTGTTAATGAGCTAATGATAGCATCTTGATTGTTGATTTCGTGAAGAACACCTAAATCTCTGCCAATCGCTTTAGTAGGAATCTGTCCAGATAAACACATTAATTTAGCATTTAAAGCATAAGCCGTTGCCATAGCTGCAGTAGCATTTAGAAGACCGGGCCCCGGAACAACATTAAAAACGGTAGGTTCTCCAGTTGCTAACGCATAGCCTAATCCCATATAAGCTGCACCTTGTTCATGCCTGGTATGAATAATACGAAAATCCTCGCGGTGATCATAAAAAGCATTGTAAAGCCAATCATTTTGTACGCCCGGCAAACCAAAAACAGTTTTTACACCTAATAACTTAAGAGTTTTGACGGCGGCTTCGCCCCCGGTTAATCTTTTCATTTTAGAACCTTTCTTTTAGACTAGTTTTGCCAGCGCAATTAAAAATTTTTGGTTTTCATCTGGTTTACCCACTGATACCCGCACATGATCAGGTAGGAAAAAGGCAGGCCTGACCATGACGCCATGGCTTAGTAGTGAAGCAGTTATTTTTTCTGCTGTCTTTCCTTTTGGGCATTTAAACATTATTAAATTAGCCTGGGTGGGGGATACAGTTAAACCCATTTTATTAATAGCAGCAGTAATTTTAGGAACTTCGGTAGTATTGTTATCTACGGTCTTTTTTAAATGATCTTCATCTTGAAGTGCAGCTATAGCAGCACTCATGCTTGCTGCATTTATATGAAAACTTCGTTTTTTAGTTTCAATTTTTTTTACTAGATCCTTTGGAGCAATTCCGTAACCAATACGCATTCCAGCTAAGCCGTAGGCTTTAGAAAAACTATGTATAATAACTATATTACGTCCATTTCGTACATGCTTTTGTGCATCAGGAAGATTAAAACGAGTGGCAAATTGATAGTATACTTCATCGTAGATGAGAGTGACGTGATCAGGTAAGCCGTTAAGAATGGTATTTAGCGCACTATCACCAAAATATGTGCCTGTCGGATTATTTGGATTACAAAGATAAATTAAACGTGTGGTTTTAGTTATTGCATTTAAAATTGCATCCACATCTACGTCGAATGTTTCATCTAAAAGAGGAACTTTATCAATTTTCACCCCCTTTTGTGTGAGAGAAGAAATATAAGCACCAAAACAAGGGGGAGTAACAATCGCTCGCTCGTTTTTTTTGATTAGAGCATCTTCTATTAAACTTATAACCTCAACACCCCCGTTGGCAGAAAAGAAATTGTCTAAACTTAGTCCATTTCCATGAAATTGTGCCAAAGCGACCTTCAATGAATTGTCGTTTCGGGGCGGATAAATATTTGCGTTAGATAACTCATTACCTGCGGCGGTAATTGCCAAGGGTGAGGGTCCAAATGGATTTTCATTAGAAGAAAGTTTTGCGATCGGTTGATCTCCAGCTAATTCTTTTATCTCGTTAGTTGATAAGCCTGCTTTATAAATATGTGTATTCATTTTCGATGTTTTGCTCTTTTGAATATTTAATTGTTATAATTGAGATCAGGTGAGAGTACCTGCCTATCTTCTTTACAATATTTATTTAACCATATTATAGTAATTAAGTATAGCAACTGGGATATTATTGTATGTCCCCTTTAAGAGGTGACAAAAACTAAAATGTCTTTGGAAGAATTAATGACAGATATAGATTCTTCACGTCTTTTTAAGAGACTTGCTTCTTGTCTGGCCCATATTGGCAAAAGAGATTTTTTTGAGACCTTTTTGAATATTGTTGAAGATGTGGTTCGGGCGGATCAATGCACAGTTTTCTCGTATATAAGTGAATTACCTATTTGTTATTTGTCCTACAACCCCCGAACAGAAGCGGGGGATCGATTATTAGTAAACGAATATTTAAGCTATGGTTACAAGGCCGATCCGCTAATAAAATATATTAATAGAAGCTCTCTAGTGGATGGATTTGCGGTTTTTACATACGATGAGCTCAAAGAGGAAATGAACCAAGAGTATATTCAAACATTTTTTAAACAACCTGGGATGATTGATAAGATATCTATAATTGCTCAAGATCGTGGGGAAACGCTTATAGCAAACTTCTATAGATATAATGAAAATGGAAAGTTTTCACGAAGTAATCCTGAATTGAGGGAGGCTTTTTGGCGAATAATTATGCACCTTTTACTTCTTCATTATTCGAGTAAAAGCGAAGTAAATTTAAAAAGTCCGCTTTCTACACTATCTGATCGGGAGCGTGAGGTTTGTGAAGGAATAATGAGAGGATTAACCACAGAAGGAATTGCGGGTGATCTAAATATAGCACCGTCAAGCGTCACAACTTATAGAAAGAGGTCTTATTCAAAACTAGGAATAAACTCTAAGCCGGCCTTATTCGCACTTTGTAGAAAAAATTAACAATCCAAACTGAAAATATATAAATTACACTACGATTTTACGGATATATAACCATAGAGTGCAGTTTTTCATGCATCAGATGACCATAATTTTTTATCCCCCGGCAAATGGGCACCTAAATCATCCCCAACTTCTCGTTCGACCAGCTGGTTTAGTTGGAAGTTTAGTTTCATGATAGTTTTACGATTTTTTTGTAGGTTGTTAGCAAGATTATGCAACTCAAGAGGATCATTTTGAGTATCATAAAGTTCCAAATCATTTCTACCAATTAATGTATACCAATCTTTGGGAAGGTGATGATCGGAGGGACTAAACCAACGTGAAAATTTATAGCGTTTTGTTATAATACCTCTACCCATAATTCGTTCTTCGAACTGAACAAAATCATCAGGAAAACTAAATTTAGTTCCTGGTTTAGAGGTTAATCTCATTTTATCTAATTTTGGATTTCCTTGTGTAGTATTCGAAAAATTAACAAGAATAGCACTCCTGTTACTCACTTCACCTTTATTAATAACGTGGCTACTTTGGTCAACACCCCTCAAATCAGATGTCAATTTATAACCATCATCTCCAACTAACCCCAAAAGTGTTGGTACAATATCTAATGAGCTGAACAATGTAGGATCTGTTATACCGACTTTTCCTTCAGGGTGACGAATAACAAGGGGTACATTCAGATTTTCTCGATACATAAATGGTCCTTTATGGCGAAGTCCGTGTGCCCCTGCCATTTCACCGTGATCAGAAGTTAAAATCACGATGGTATCTTGATCAAGTTTTAATTCCGATACTTTATCTAGTAAATTTTGTATAATCTTATCTGAATCTATGAGACATGCAGCATAATAGTTAATTACGCGACGACATGCTTCGGGGTCGCTCATATCTTGGATTCCATAAAAATATTGTGCTTGCTCAATAAACAAACGTTGCGCGTCGGGTTTTTTAGTCAGATCATCTTTAAAATTATCTGGCACATCAAACCCAAAATCATGATTATACGGATATTCATCCAGCTTTGGTCCCATGTTACTAACTAAACCTGGCTTCAATCTCGTTTCAGCTTGTTTGCCACTAGCATCTAACCACATAATATCATGAGGATTAACAAAATTAACAGCTAGAAACCAGGGCTGTGCCGCATTTTCGTTATTTGACTGGCGCTCCAAGAAATTTACTGCATCTGCTAATGTTGATGCATCTTTCTTTGCTCCTTCGTATAAGGTGCCATCACTGTCTGGGCCCTCTTGCCATTCGTCAAAACCAAATGGTTCAAGTTCCCGAGTATAATCTTGTAATTTATCATTGTTTACTGAGGAAAGATGCCATTTTCCTTTATAGGCAGTCTTATATCCCAAATTTTTAAAATGTTGCCCTAGGGTAGGGGTTTCCTCCGGAATTAAGTCAGTGCCCCCATCACCTTTCCCTGGATTATTAAATAAACGTGTTTTTTGGACATGGTGACCAGTATAAATTACAGAACGTGAGGGACCACATGAGAGCGAAGATATATTATATTGATCAAACGAAACACCAGATTTCGCGAAATTTTCTCTGGCCGGTAATTTTAAACCTTTTGGTAATGTTGCCCAGGATCTTTCTTGATCCATCACAATGAATAGAACATTCTTTTTCTTTTCTTGGGTTATATTACGATTAGCAATACTTTTATCTCCCGCAGTTAATAATAGACTACCACCCGCTGCGGCTATTCCTTTTGAAAAATTTCTACGTGTTATCATCTTTAAAATCCCCTCAAATTATATCACTTTGTATCTATACCATTAATCCAATGGTAATTTAAAACTACTTCTCAGTATGTCCCCTAAAATAGAGGACAGATTTATTTTCTAGAATACCTAATATTATGTATATTGGGTTTATAAGAATTTATAAAATTGATACGTTGGAGCTTGTAATAATTACAGGAGAAATAAAGGTATGGCAGTTAAATCATTAGGTTACTTAGGAATTAGATCAGATAGAGATGATGAATGGAGTGATTTTGCAGGTAAACTTCTCGGAATGCAGAAAGTAGATCGTGCGGGCAAAACAATGGCGTTCAGAATGGACGATCATAAACAGCGCCTTATCGTATCAGATGAGCCTGGCGAAACCTTGGCTTTTATTGGATGGGAGGTGGAAAATTACACTGATTTAGATTATTTTGCTGCTCGGTTAGAAGATGCTGGATACCCTGTCAACCATGGTTCAAGGGAACTGGCTGATCGTAGATTTGTAAAAGACTTAATCGTCTTTCATGATCCTTCAGGTAATCGAATTGAATTTGTTTGGAAGCCAATGGTTACAAGTGATCCTTTTGTTTCAGGGCGTCCTATAGATGGATTTAAAACCGGACCTTTTGGCATGGGGCATGTTGTCTTGCATGTTAGCGATGCTACTGTTTTAATGAACTTTTATCGTGACGTTCTTAATTTTGCTGTAAGTGACTACGGTCTTGAGCCTATACCGCTTTATTTTTTCCATGTTAATGGACGGCATCACAGTTTTGCCATCGTTGGTTCAGGAAATCTAGGGTTTCATCATTTTATGGTAGAATATCAAAACTTGGATGATGTGGGTCAAGGGTTTGATTTAGCACAATTAGAAGAAGGACGTATTGCCTATACATTGGGGCGGCATACTAATGATTACATGACCAGTTATTACGCCAATACACCATCAGGATTTTTTGTTGAAAGCGGATGGGGTGGCCGGGTTATCGATCCAGCAACCTGGGAACCTCATCAGACTACTGATGGTCCTAGTTTTTGGGGTCATGAGAGGTTTTATTTGGAAGAAGAGGAGCGTGCAAAGTTTCGTGATATGCGATTAAAGGCTGCTGCTGATGGCCGAAGAGCACCGCCAGTTATCGATTGTCCTTGGTTATATGATAGTTACTTAAAAAAGTAATATCTAATTAGGTTTAATAGAAAATATGAATTCTGATAGAAACTTCCGTTCTGAATTTGATGTTGCCATCGTTGGGTATGGGCCGACTGGCGCAACATTGGCAAACTTACTGGCTATTTGTGGCGTTAAGGTTTTATTGCTAGATCGTGAACCCAGCATTTATCATTTACCCAGGGCTGTTCATTTCGATGATGAGGTGATGCGAGTATTTCAATCAATTGGAATAGCCGAAGAGTTGAGCAAGTTGGTTCGAGTAAACCCAGGAATGCGCTTTCTGGATCCACAAGGTAATTTATTGATGGACTGGCCCAGAAAGCAGGAAATTAGTATGCACGATTGGCATGCTAGTTATCGCCTCCATCAACCGGATCTCGAAAAATTGCTTCGAAAAAACCTTGAGAAAAAAAAGAATGTTACTACCGCTACAGAAGCTGAGGTTACCAAACTAGAGCAAACTGATTCAGAGGTATTGATAACATACTTTGATCGAAAAAATCAGTCTGAACGTCAGGTAAGGGCTTCTTATTTGGTAGGTTGTGACGGGGCAAATTCGTTCGTACGTAGAGCCATAAAAAGTGACATGGAAGATTTTGGGTTTTGTGAACGTTGGTTAGTTGTTGATGTGCTCTTGAAAAAAGAAAAACCAGAGCTTGGGGATCATTCAATTCAATTTTGCAATCCAGACCGACCAATGACATATTGTCGAAGTCCAGGTAACCGTCGACGTTGGGAGATAACTTTACTCAATGATGAAACTAGCGAGGATGTGACCAAGCCTAATCGTGTATGGGATTTTTTATCTCCCTGGATTTCTGAAGAAGATGCAGAATTAGAACGATCGGTTGTTTATACATTTCGATCAGAAATTGCAAAGAAATGGCGCGATGGCAGGATACTTATAGCTGGAGATGCGGCCCATCTAATGCCGCCATTTATGGGTCAGGGAATGTGTGCTGGAATAAGAGATGCATCAAACTTAGCTTGGAAGTTGGCTCTAAGTATTCAGAACAAAATAGGTTCAGATATACTGGATAGCTATCAAAAAGAAAGATATATGCATGTGGAGCAATATCTCAAAGCTGCAATGCGTCTAGGAGGACTTATTAATTCTCTTGACCGTGAAGGGGCTCTGGTCATGGCAAAAGAACGGGAAAGTGGAAAAGCTAAAATGTCTTCACTTTCAGTTCGTTTGGGCGATAGTTCCATACCCAACATTAGTAAAACTAATTCACCACATCAGGGAAAAATATTTGGTCAACCAAAATTGAGTGAAAATAAGCGAATGGATGATTTGATTGGATACGAACCCGTTTTGATAACGCGTATTCCGATGCCACCTTTGCAGGGTAACAGAAAAACGATAGATGCAGTATCTGAGCCTTCGATCACTCCTTTTCTCGATGACCTTAATGTTAATGCAGTTTTATTGCGCCCCGATCGTTACATATTAGCGACGGCGAAAACAAATGAAGAAATCAATCTGTTGGCGCTATTAATAAGTCAGTAACAGTGGGGTAGTTTTAAAGTTTGTTAAAACGCGAAAGATAGTTATAAAAAGATTAACTTAAAATACAGGGAAAAGAATGACAGCTTCACCAGAAAAAAAATTAACGCGGGGATGGTCTTCGCGTGCAGGATTTCTTTTAGCAGCGATTGGTGGTTCTATAGGCTTAGGAAACCTTTGGCGGTTTCCATATCAGGCTGGCGAAAGTGGAGGAGCTGCATTTATTTTAGTTTATATTGTTTGTATAGTGTTTGTAAGTTTACCTGTAGTATCAACAGAAATATTTCTAGGTCGAAGAGGTGGATACGGTTCAGCAGTTCACTCTATCCAAAGGCTCGCTAAGGATGAGGGCGCGGGTCGTTGGTGGCAGTCACTAGCAATACTTGGCATCATTGCCTCCACTGTTATTCTCAGTTTTTATAGTGTTGTAGCAGGCTGGGTTGTTTTTTATGCTGTGGAGGCTGGTCGTAGTTTAGTCACCAATATACAAGATTTTGGTTTATTAGGTCTCGCAGAGCCTGCCTTTAAAGGGTTAAGTCCAAATGATGTTGAACAATCTTTCTCAAAGCTTTTAAGCTCTCCATTAACTATGATTATTTATCATACGATCTTTATTTCAATAGTTATGTTTGTGGTGGGAAGAGGAATTCAAAGAGGCATAGAAGTAGTAAGTAAATGGCTTATGCCATCCTTTTTTGTGATGCTAATAATTTTAAGTATAGTTTCATTGTTCCAAGGGAATGCTTCTGACGCGTTATCTTATCTTTTTAAACCAGACTTTTCAGCGTTAGGAACAGGTATTAAAGACGGCTCTCTCCTGCAAGCGGGTCTTGGTCAAGCTTTTTTCTCTGTTAGTCTTGGCTCCGCCATGCTCATTACTTATGGAGCTTATTTAAGTAAAAAAGTAAATATTCAAAGTGCTTCAGTTACAATCGTGACTGCAGATACTTTAGTTGCCTTACTTGCTGGAATGGCCATATTTCCAATTGTCTTTCAGTTCGGTCTTGAGCCTGCGGGGGGACCAGGCCTAATGTTTATTTCACTTCCACTAGCCTTTCAACAAATGCCATTTGGTGCATTGTTTGGTCTGGCTTTCTTTCTAATGGCTTTATTTGCTGCATTAACTTCAGGGTTTTCTCTTCTTGCTGTTCCTGCTGCATGGTTTGAGGGGAAAACCAAAAATCCACGTCGTCGTTGGATTGCGGTGTTTATGGTTGGAGGTATTATATTTTTTGTTGGTATGGCAAATGCACTCTCACAAGTTCCATTAACCCAAGATACGTGGTTTAATTCTTGGATACCTCTCAAAAATCTACAACTTTTTGAGGGGCGCTTGCTTATGGATACTTTGGATCAATTAACAAACGCAGTTTTGTTGCCTCTTAGTGGGTTTTTGACAGCATTGTTCGCTGGATGGGCTGTTTCTAGCTCTGCCTCAAAGGAAGAATTGAATTTTTCCTCAGAGAGGGTATATAAAATATGGTTTATACTCATAAGGTATGTATGCCCAATTGCTATTGGAATAATATTTGTTTATGGCATTTTTATTGCTCCCTATATGACTGACTAGAACGCATATAGGTGCTTGAATAATTGAGGAAAGGAAAATATTAGATGCGCCCAGAAGGTCGGAACGACCAAAGTTCTCTTTATTTTAAATATCCAGAATTTGATAGCTTTAAGTCATCTCATAAAACTGAGAAAAAAATTCCTGTAGTTATTGTCGGTGCAGGTCCAGTTGGCCTAACCGCAGCTTTATCATTGGCGCGCTATGGGGTGCGGTCGGTAGTATTAGAAGCAAAAAATACCTTTAATGACGGTAGTCGCGCAATTTGCATTTCTCGATCAAGTATGCATATTTTTGAACAAATTGGCGTCGAGGAAAGTTTTCTCCAAAAGGCACTGCAATGGACGAAGGGTCGATGTTACTACGGTGCTGAGGAGATTTGTTCTTTTGAGATGCCAAATTTAGAAGGTGAAAAATATTTTCCAATGTATAATATCCAGCAGCAATATACAGAACAGTTTTTATGGTCTGCTGCTGAAAAAAATGAATTAATTGAAATTCGCTGGGGTTCAAAACTTGTGAACGTTAAGCAAACGGATGAGCATACAATCGTAAGCGTAGAATGCGAAAATGGTAATTATGATCTTTTATCAAAATATTTGCTTGCCGCTGATGGCGCACGAAGCACCACACGTAGTAATTTAGGACTTAGTTTAAAGGGAGAAAATTTCGAAGGCCGTTACGCTATTGCCGATGTTCGTGTTCCTATGAAAAAACCAACAGAAAGAATAGCTGTTTTCGAGCCAACATCAGATGTTGGAGCAACTGTTCTAGTTCATCGCCAACCAGATGATATTTGGCGTATTGACTGGCAACTTAAAGAAGGTCAATCCGAAAAAGATGTTCTTAAAGAAGAAAATATAAAAGATACAGTATCCAAAGTCCTGATTGAACTGGATTGTCATGAAGATTGGGATTTAGAGTGGTGGAGTATTTATTCCGCTAATACACTTTGTTTGGAAAACTATAGGAGTGGTTCTGTATTTTTTGTTGGTGATAGTGCCCATATTGTCCCCATCTTTGGTGTGCGCGGACTTAATAATGGTTTAGCTGACGCTTATAATTTAGGTTGGAAACTGGGTTATGTTCTTAACAGTATGGCACCAGAACCACTTCTTGATACATATTCAGATGAACGCAGAGGGGCTACTTTAGACGTATTTAAAAACGCTACCAAAAGCGCACGTTTTATGGCACCACCTAGCCGCGGATGGCGTTTAATTCGCGAAGCTGTGCTGTCCTTAGCTAAAAGGAACACCTTTGCTCAGCCATTTACAAACCCTCGCCAGATGAGCCCTTATACATACCGCGAAAATCTAAGTACTTTTGTAAATGAACAAGAAAAGAAATTTAATAGTGGTATCGTCTTTGGCGATCTGTGTATTGACTTAAAACTTAAGGATGGGGAGTACCTCCTTGATCGCGCAGGTAAAGGTTTCTTCGGAATAATATTTTCGGATGTTGGTGAAGATCCAAGGCAAGCGGACATTGAAAGGCTGTGTAAGTTATTTGATCCTAATTTTCAGATTATTCTGATACATTTAAATTCCCAAAAACCTATTGATCTAAACATTCATCTTGCCAAAAAATTAGATGCAAAAATAGGTACATTCTATCTTCTTCGACCAGACTATCACGTAGGTGGTCGCTGGCGTGACTTGGATGTTGATGAAATTTTAAAAGCTCTAAAAATCCAAATGAGAAAATTATAAATGACTGATATTAAGTTTGATGAACTCGAAATATTTTATGAAAAATTAGCTGAAAGTATAGATCGAGTAGGGAAAAAAAATGAAAGTTTATTCTTAGCTAGATTAGCTATGACAATGGCTAATGAATTATCAGATAGCAAAAAAACACTAAAATGTATAGAAATCGCTATCGACGGTTATAATTGATGTAATATATTTAAGTAGATAAGACTATATATAATAATTACTTAAGGTGTTTGAATGGTGCGCTTGGGAGGATTCGAACCCCCGACCCCTTGATTCGTAGTCAAGTACTCTATCCAGCTGAGCTACAAGCGCTTATTATTCAAATTTCGTGTGAAACCTACTCATATCGGGGTGTGATTGCAAGCTTCAATTAATAATTATAAGTGTTTTTTTTGAAAATACCAGAACAAGCACTGTTGTTCTTGAATATACTATAGCCTAAACTCTTAAAGTAACAGTCATTGAAAAAATGGAAATAACGTCTAATATGAAAAAAATGTCCATATTTAAGAATAATTTGAAAAATATTTTATGTGCTGTATTTGTTACTGCACTTACTGCTTGTTCGTTCGTTAATTCTGATGATTGGCCACTACTCACTGCGGATCCACTATGGACTGAGCTAGCAGAAACTAAAAATAATGATGTTGTGGATGAAGTCATTGTTACTGACATTTTCTCAGAGCCTATACTTTCCAACTCACCCCATGCAGCGACACCGTTACTTCTCATAGATGTTCGGGTCATGCTTGATAAAATCGAACGCGACCTACCTTATCAAGCACTTAATATGGCTAAAGCTCTAGTTATGTTCAATGCGGCTGCTAAGGAGGACAAAGCCCTTTATTGGCGAGGTGTAGAAATTGAAAAATCCCGGGTCAATGAATTTCGCGGTGAGTTGCGTATGATTGAACATCAAATTGCGAATAATGACCAAGCGGTCGTTGAACGACAGCTGACTAATATTCTTTTGAGGCGGGTAGAAGAAATTACACCGGATGCCCCAAATAGCCTAGATCTTACTCGTATGAAGCAGGTGGAATTGTCTTTGGGTTCTGATTTATTTAAAAATCAAATGGTGGTTGCAGCCAACCCTTATGCGGCTAAGGCGGGCCTTGAAATCTTAAGGCGCGGTGGTAGCGCTGTAGATGCAGCTATAGCCGTTGAAACAACACTTAGTCTTGTTGAGCCGCAATCATCTGGGATTGGAGGAGGAGCGTTTCTTTTACATTTTGATCCCAATAAAGCTACAACAGAACAACTCAATTTTTATGATGGCCGTGAAACCGCCCCTAGGGCTGCAACGCCAGACCATTTTAAATCGGTTACGGAAATACCAGGAAATGTAAAATTAGATGCAGTTTACGGCGGGCTTTCTGTTGGTGTTCCAGGTGCATTAGCAGCGCTAAAAATGGCCCATGAAAAACATGGTATTCTTCCATGGAAGGAAGTGTTTGCGCCGGCAATTAAATTAGCTGAAGAAGGTTTCGTTGTTTCTGAGCGTATGGAGCATTATATCACTATCGACAAGAAGTTGAAGTTAGTACCTGCATCAAGAGATTATTTCTATGATCAAAAAGGTGAGCCACTGAAGGCTGGTTATCTACTCAAAAATCCAAAGCAAGGGGCAGTGCTAAGGCGCATAGCAGTTGAAGGAATTTCTGCTTTTTATACTGGTGATATAGCTGAAAAAATTGTGAAGGCCATTAGGTATGCTCCTAATAACCCTGGGATAATGGAACTTAGCGATTTAGAAAATTATAAAGCTAAAGAACGTAATGTTATTTGTGGTGATTATAACGTTTATAAAGTTTGTTCTATTCCACCACCATCATCTGGCGGGCACACTATGATAGCAACTCTTGGCATGCTTGATGAATTTGATATCGATAAAATGCAACCTCATTCTGCAGAGGCCTATAATATAATTCTTGAGGCTGAAAGTTTAGCCTATGCTGATCGCAATCAATATACTGGTGATACTGATTTTGTTAATGTTCCAGTACAGGGGATGATAAACTCAGACTATCTGAAATCGCGTGCAAGGTTGATAATGCCTGGAACATCAATGGGTAGAGCACCATATGGTAACCCTTCACCAAAATTAGCTCTTGATTATGATAAAGGCTATGTCCTTGATATTCCCTCAACAACTCACATTAGCATTACTGATAAATGGGGCCATGTAGTCTCTATGACGGCAACTGTGGAAAGTATGTTTGGAAGTCGATTAATGGTTGAAGGCTTTATGCTTAATAATGAGTTGACGGACTTTTCTTTGACCCCTGTAGGTGAAGATGGAAAGCTGGTTGCCAATAGAGTTCAGGGCGGTAAACGGCCGATGAGTTCACAAACGCCAACTATTGTTTTTGATGATAAAAATAGACCTGTGCTGATAATAGGTTCTCCGGGTGGGGCAAGTATTATAAATTACGTCACTCAAACCATAATCAATGCGCTTGATTGGGATATGGATATGCAGTCGGCAATTAGTGCGCCACATATCCTAAGCCGTAATGGCCCTGCTTTAGTTGAAAAAGGCACGGCAGCGGAAACCCTTATCGAACCTTTAAAGGCTATGGGCCACGATGTGAGGGCTGTCATGCTAATGAGTGGCTTACACGGCATTAAATTACTTTATGATGATGAAGGTAGCCGAACTTTGGATGGCGGTGCTGATCCACGTCGAGAAGGTTACGTTGCTCAGTAGTGCTCCATTAATTACAAAGAGCTGCCATTATTTTTTAACCTAAATATGATAATAATTTTACAATTTTTCTTGTTTTGTCGCTAAAAAGGGTTTCCGTATAGAAACTTGATGCCGCACGTTTATTTACTTCACCTAAAGTTGGATAAGGACTGATGAGATTGGCTATAGACCCTATCTTTAGCCCTTGTGAAATAGCCATTGTCCAAACAGCGAGTAACTCATCGGCCGATGTGCCTACAATACAGGCGCCTAGAATATATCCTTTTTTGGTTACAATTACTTTTACTAACCCGGTTTCATCACATGTAGCCCTTGCCCTATCATTTTCTTTATAAGGCCAGCTAATAACTTTCACTTTATTGCCGTATTTTTTTCGGGCAATTTTTTCTGTTAAGCCTACGCTTGCAAGCGCAGGCGAGGTATAGGTTGCACGGGGCAGAGCTTTATAATTAGCTTTGGTCCAAAACATACCAAAAGCTATGCGTCTTATTACGATGCCTGCATCGTACCCTGCTTTATGGGTAAACCCTGGGCCGCCTGTGACATCACCAATTGCATAAATGGATTTATTGCTTGTGCGTAGATTTGACCCTACAGATATGCCATGCCGCGTATATTCTACGCTCGCATTATCTAAGTTTAACTTTTTTAAGTTAGGTTCTCGGCCAGTTGCTATTAGTAAATGGGTGCCGGTCACAGTTTCATTATCTAATGTAACTATGATTTGATTATCATCACCGGAAATATTTTTGATATTAACTTTTTCTTTAAGTTTAATTCCCTCTTGTCTTAAACTTCCTAAGAGAATTTTTACCAATTCCGGGTCTTCATTCTCCATAAAATTAAGAGCTATTATTGTCACCTTTGAACCTAGTCTATTATATGCTTGAGCCATCTCGAGACCGATGGAACCGCCACCAATAACAATTAAGTGTTCTGGGGCTTTTTTTAAGTTAAATATGTTTTCGTTATTAAGATAAGGTGTTTTGGATAATCCTGGTATTAGGGGTGTGCTTGGTGATGACCCTGTAGCAATGACAAAACGTTTTGCTTTAATGATTTTATCACCAGCCTTTAGTGTATTTTTATTTATAAAATACCCATATTCAGTGATGACGTTAACCCCAAGTCCTTCAAAGCGCTCTACTGAATCGTTTGGGGCAATACTAGCTATTACGCCGTGAACGTGATCATGAACTTTATTAAAGTCGATCAATGATCCGGTGGTAGTAATTCCAAAATCACTACCGTTTTTTATTGCACTTGCTGCGTTACCTGCCGCAAGAAGAGCTTTTGATGGAACGCATCCGTAATTAAGGCAATCACCACCCATTTTTCCACCTTCCACAAGTATGGTCTTCTTGCCGAGCTGTGCCGCACCTGCCGCGACACTTAGCCCACCACTGCCGCCGCCGATAACACAAATATCTGCTATTATTATTTTACTCATACTTTACGGTTTCCTTTCAACTTTTTATAAACAATGGGAACCAGAGAAAGAAGTCCTAGTGCGGCCAGTGGCAAAATAATTTGTGTTGAGCTTAGAATAGAAAGATCAGGATTTTCTCCTTTTTCTAAAATATATCCAATTCCATTTCCAATACTGGCGTAAACAAACGTACCAGGAATTATACCAATAAAAGTTGTTCCGATATAGAGCCGGAGGCTCACGTTCATAAACGCGGGCACTAAATTAACAACAAAAAATGGAAACAGGGGGACAAGTCTTAAAAATAGCAGGTAGCTGAGTGCATTTTCATTAAAGCCAGCGTGCATTTTTAAAAGCCACGGCCCAGCACGTCTCTTAAGAATACCTTTCAGCGCGAATTTCGCTGCTAGAAAAATAAATGTTGCCCCGATGGTAGCGGATATAACAATCAGAGTGCCGGATACTAAAGTTCCAAGTAAGGCTCCGAACAAAAGTGATAAAATAGATGCTCCAGGAATTGAAAAGGCTACTATAAAAATATAGGTGATAGAGAAAAGTAATAAACTGAAAACATAGTCGCTGGCTATATAGTTTTTTAGAATACCATAATTATCGCTTACTACCTCTAAAGAAAGAAATTTATGAATATCAAAATAAACTGCAAGACATAGACCAGCCGCAAGTATAGCGGCGGGAACGTAACGTTTTAAATCCATTTAAACTTCTTTCTTTTTTTTAAATTTACTTTATTAACTTAACCGAATTAAGGTTGGGGAACTATAGGAAACTATTGAAATAAAATTAGTTTACAAATAGTTCATTTCTTACGATTTTTTTGATACAAGTTTATTGCTTTTATGATGATAGGGGCATTGACTTATAATATTATACCTATTATACACCCGATTTCATAAGCGGAAGTAGGGGCTTGCCCCGAATTAACATTAATTAATGGCCTTATAGGCAGTTGGAGAAGTCCAGTGAAACGTACATATCAACCAAGTGTTCTAGTTCGTAAACGCCGACACGGTTTTCGTTCGCGCTCAGCGACAGTTGGTGGAAGACGTGTTCTTGCTGCTCGCCGTGCTAAAGGACGTAAACGCCTATCAGCATAAAATGTTGATAAGTGATTTAGAAACTAATTTGAAAGCCGGTCCTTATTGCAAGTGGCCGGTTTTTTTGTGGAATTTATCTCATGTCACAAGTTATTGAAAAAAAAGAACTAAAAATTAATAAGATCAAAAAGAGACGTGACTTTCTTCGTGTGGCTGCAGGACAAAGAAAGTGGATTACACCGGCGATGATAGTTCAGTTTGAATCAATTCCTGATAATGAAATATACGAATCAAGGGTGGGCTACACGGCCAGTAAAAGAGTGGGCAATGCAGTAATTCGAAGTCGCGCTAAAAGAAGAATGCGTGAGGTCGTAAGACAGGTTTTAGGGAAATTCGCTCATGTAGGTTATGATTACGTGATCATTGCTAGACGGGAAATTATAAATTATCCCTTTAATGAATTGATTCGCGATTTAAAATGGGCGTTAAAAAGACTACATGAAGACCCAACGAAGAAAATGAAGGGAAAAAATTAACTATTTATTCTCTTTTTAAATATTTAAGCGTGTTGGTGGGTTATTTCTTGAAAGCATTGATCACTGTCTATAAGTATACCCTCTCACCTTTGTTTGGGCCAAAGTGTAGGTATTTGCCAACATGCTCTTCCTACGCCATAGAGTCAATTGAGGTTTATGGGCCGTTTAAGGGTGGCTGGTTTGGTGTAAAACGAATACTAAGGTGTCATCCTTGGGGTAAAAGTGGTTATGACCCAGTACCAAATAAAAATGGGTCGGATAAATGTAATAGTAATGCTGATACTTTAGGCGAAAATTAGAGATAGTATAATGGAAGATAACCGTAATTTTATATTGGCAATTGTGCTTACTATGATCATTCTTTTTGGTTGGGAGTATTTCTTTAATACTTCCCCACCAACTCAAGATCTGACGGCGATAGAACAGGTTTCAGCTTCAGGTCAAACTGTAGGTATTCCTGATATGTCCAGGACTTCAAGTGGTGGAACTATTCCTGGTATGGCTACTCCGGTGGTTAAAGAGGTGGCAGCTGATCGAAGTTCAGTTATTGATAGAAGGCAGAATGTTGTTATTGATAGTGAACGCCTTAGTGGTTCAATCAGTTTAAAAGGCCTTCGTTTTGATGATCTTGCCCTAAAGGACTATCATGAAACAGTTGACCCAACGAGTGACATTGTTACTCTTCTTAATCCCTCTGATGCATTTGGCACCTACTTTGCTGATTTTGGTTGGATTGGTGATGGTAAAAAGCCGGATGTAGATTCGGTATGGTCAGCCAGTAAATCGTTCCTAGGTACTGATGATACGGTTATTTTTACATGGGATAATGGTGAGGGATTGATTTTTGCTCGTGAAGTATCCCTTGATCAAAATTATATGTTTTCAGTAAAACAACGGGTAAAAAATAATACCTTAGTTACTATTTCGATGGCAACTTATGGTCGTGTATATCGTGAAGGTGGTGAGGGGCAGGGTCTTTTTATTCTACATGAAGGACCACTTCGCGTTGGGAATGAAGGTAAAGAAGAAATTACCTTTGAGGACCTTGACGATGATACATACGGTACTGAAGAAGTAACCGACGGCGGTTGGGTCGGCATTACTGATAAAGAGTGGCTTGTGGCACTTATCCCTAATCAAAGTGAAAATTTTACTACTAATATCTCGAGGACAACTCAGAATAATGGCGTCCAGTTTCATGTAAATTTTGCAACTGGTGGTATCTCAATAGCTCCTGGCGCAACTGCCGAGCGGACGTCACGTTTTTTTGCTGGTGCAAAAGAAGTTGAATTACTTGAATATTATACAGAGGTCGAAGGTGTTCGTATGTTTGATTACGCAATCGATTGGGGTTGGTTTCATTTCATTACTAAGCCAATTTATATAGGCCTTCATTTCTTCTATGGTATTGTTGGTAACTTCGGTGTCGCCATACTGCTTCTCACGATGGTGATTAAGGGTCTATTGTTTCCTATGGCTAACAAGCAATACGAAAGCATGGGTAGAATGAAAAAACTTCAACCTAAAATGTTAAAGCTAAAAGAAAAATATGGCGATGATAAAGCTAAAATGCAACAGGAAACAATGGCACTCTATAAAGAAGAAAAAGTAAATCCTCTAGCGAGTTGCTTACCAATCTTTATTCAAATCCCAATCTTCTTCTCTCTTTATAAAGTTCTATACGTAACCATTGATATGCGGCATGCACCATTTTTTGGTTGGATCAAAGATCTTAGTGCTCCAGATCCGATGCTGGTTACTAACCTTTTCGGATTGATCCCTTGGGAGCCAACAGGTTTCTTAGCAATTGGGATTTTACCAATTTTTATGGGTGTAACTATGTACATACAACAAAAACTTAACCCGCCAATGACTGATCCAATTCAGCAAAAGGTATTTGCTTTGATGCCTATTATGTTCACATTTATTTTAGCGGGCTTTTCTGTGGGCCTAGTGATTTACTGGACTTGGAATAATATCCTGACTATTTGCCAGCAATGGTATATTATGCGTAGGGTTGCGGCGAAGGAAGGCTAGACCCTTGTCAGAGGACATTAAAACACAAGAAGAGCAACTAGCTTATACGGAGAGGGGGCGCCTTCTTTTTCGTGCTCCTTGCGAATTTTTGCTCGGTGCAGCGTCGCTCACTCAACTTCCTGATCCTGACGCCACTGAAGTTGCTTTTGCAGGTAGATCTAATGTTGGAAAATCGAGCCTTTTAAATGCATTAACGGGTCGTAATAATCTTGCTAGAACTTCAAATACGCCAGGTAGAACTCAGCAGCTAAACTTTTTTTTCCTTGGGGACCGTAAAAATGATGGTCTCTACGTAGTTGACCTTCCTGGTTATGGTTATGCAAAAGTATCAAAAAAAATAGCAAAGGATTGGGTGGGGCTTATGAAAGAGTACTTGCGTGGGCGACCTAATTTACGCCGAGTATTTGTTTTAGTCGATGGCCGCCATGGCCTTAAAGATAGCGACAAAGAACTTATGGAGATGCTCGATAAAACAGCAGTTTCTTACCAGCTAATTTTAACTAAATCTGATAAAGTTAAAATATCAGAGATGGAAAAAACACTTATTAATACTCAAAAATCTATTGCCAAAAATGTAGCTGCTCATCCAAAAATATTGATAACAAGTTCGGTTAAAAAATATGGTTTGGATGAACTGAGGGGTCTAGTCGCTGACCTAACTTAGTTAAGTGGAATGTTAGTAGCGATGAAATCTAAAAAATGCATGACAATAACATAGTTCATAGTTATAAAAATTGTGGTGTGAGCTCCTGCTAAAATAATTTTGTAAGTAATTGTAAACTACCAAGAAAGTATTTGAGGAAAAATGATGATAAAATTTTTACAAATTATACTCGTTATACTCGCTGTTATCGTTTCATTTCAGCCGATAGTCGTAGCACAGGTTGAGGCCGTAAATAACGACATAGGTTATAAAGATAAAATAACAATTGATGCCGATTACAAAAAAGAACTTTTGGCTCTTGGCTTTAATAACGGAGAATACCTGAAACTAAAAAATGAAGCTATTTCCCATCACCCCTATGTTGTCATGGACAAGGTTGTTCATACTGCAGAAGTTTTAGCTCTGCGCCCTGATGGAACTTCATTAAAAGGTAGTGTCCCGTCAAATGTAAGTCAGGAAGATCTTCTCGTTGCTTCAAGGTTAGCCTGCGTAGGAGCAATAAACGTAATCAAACAGGCTGCTGATGGCGACCTTAGCCGTGTTAGAAAAATAGCAAATATTCGCTACCTGACTTTGAGTGAGCCTGAATATATTGATTATGCCCTTGTATCAAATGAATGCTCAACACTAATGGTACGCGTATTTGGACAGGTTGTAGGTAGTCATTCTCGGTTTGCTATTGGTTTGGTAGCTTCACCAAATAATGAATCTTTTAAACTCAACCTTATCGCTTACTTAAAATGATAAAAAATATAAACTTCATAATATTAGCAACTATATTGTCAATTAATATTAGTGCATCCTTTGCTCAGGGTTCCGATACATTAGAAAGTAGACTTTCTAGTGAGCTTGTGAGACTTGGTTTTAAAGGCGGTGAATTACCACCTTTATCTAAAGTTTTTGGTCCTTATCAACCCTACGTGGTTGTTGATAAAGATATTTATCTTACTTCGACTGCAGCTCAACGACCGGATGGAACTTGGATAACTGGTCTCGTGACGGATGATACAAATTTGGATGACTTAATTTATGCGACGGAGCTTACGGTTATTTCAGCAATTAACCGCCTTAAATATGCGGCGGGTGGAGACCTTAATAAAATTGGTAAAATTATACATGTCAACACATTGTCCCCAGCGCCGCGAGATTACCCACACTTGAAAATACTTGCCGATACATCCTCTGATATGTTGGTAAGAATTTTTGGTTACGATGTTGGCAGTCATGCCAGAACTATATTAGCTGTCACATCTCTTCCTATAAATATGCATCATGAAATAGAAGTTCGAGCGGAACTTAAATAGGTTCCATCGGATATTGATTAAGAAATATTAGTTATGAAACCTTTTAATTTAACCAATCCATAAAGTGATAAAAAATTAATGAAAAAAACTAAACGCAAACTCTCAGACATGAAAAATATAAAATATTGGATATTTGATTTAGATAACACCCTTTATCCCTATCAAGCGGATTTATTTTCCCAAGTAGATAAAAAAATGGGTTTGTTTATTCAGGAAATGTTTAATGTCTCTTTCGAAGAAGCAAGGCGGCGTCAAAAGAGTTTTTTTAAAACATATGGCACAACACTGAGAGGTTTAATGACGGAGCACGGAATTCAACCTTACGACTATCTTAAATTTGTGCATGATATTGACTTTAGTGTTCTTGAAATTGATGAGACTTTAGTAGTGGCATTAGACCGGCTTCCCGGAGAGAAATTTATATATACCAATGCTTCTACGGACTATGCGAAGGTAGTTCTATCCCATATTGGCCTATCTGGAAAATTTAAAGATATTTTTGATATACATGATGCTAATTTTTTACCAAAGCCTGATATTAGAAGTTATCATAAAATGATTGATAAATTTTCTATTGATCCGAAGGCTTCTGTGATGGTAGAGGATATTGCTGGTAACCTTAATCCAGCGGCTGAACTTGGTATGACTACTGTATGGTTGCCATCGGATGATCAGCGATCCGATAATGATCGTACACATAAGAATATCGATTATATCACGGAGAGTTTACCGCAGTGGTTGACTAGGGTTTTATCCGAACTAGATTAATTGAGCTAATTTTGATATAGTTCTCTGCCATTGCTAAAAATAGTTTTAGGAATATGAAAAATACCTCTGCGGTGAATGTGTAAGTAATTTCAATAGAATTTAAGAGATAAAAATGACGAACGATAATAAAATATCATTACCAAATTATATATTGAAATCAATGGCAGGTGCTTTGAAGCTTGTGCAAATGAAACCCCAGTCGATGGAGTACTTCGACTTATCTTCGGATGGATTTTGGAAAAGTTTTTGGGCACTTGCGGTTATGACTCCCGCCTTTTTACTTGAACTTATTTACGGTGCTCAAGCGGAGCTATCTCAGCCACTTATGACAAAATTTATTTACTTTTTAGTATCTTTACCGTTGACGGCAACCATCATGCTTTACTTTACAAAATTTATGAAAATAAATACAAATTATGTACCGATGGTCATTGCCTATAACTGGCTCAATGCGGTGACTTATAATATTCTCATTGTAGCGGGACTTATCTTAAACTTACTGGTACCTGAAAGTCAGGTCACAGGAGTTATTTTGCTGATGTTTAGTGTATATTTTGGCTTGTACGTGGTTTGGCACACTTTGAAAGTTTCCCTAGCTATTAGCACATTCTTAGCCGTGGGGGTTTTGCTATTTGTAAATATTTTTAATGCAGTACTTCAGGTGCTGATTTTACAAGTATTTGACCCTGAAGTATTTGAGATGTTATTTAATCTCGCTAGTAATCAACCTTCATAAAATAAAGTCCGTCCGGCGGTGCGTTATAACCAAGGGCCTTTCGATCCTTTGCTATTAGTGCATCCTCAAGATTTTTTTTGGACCACTTACCACAACCTACATAATAAAGACAACCAACCATTGAGCGGACTTGATGATGTAGGTAGCTTATGGCAGAAGTATCTATATAAATATTTTCACCGTCTCTTGTTACATTGAGTTTTTCTAGTGTTTTTTGAGGTGATTTAGACTGACAGTGAACACTCCGAAAAGTAGTAAAGTCATGCTTACCGATAAGAATTTTTGCGGCTTCGTGCATGGACACTTCGTCTAATTCTTCTTTAACATGCCAGGCTTTATCACGTAATAGACTTAGTTTGGCGCGGCGGTTGATGATGTGATAGCGATAATATCTTTTTTTAGCGGAAAACCTTGCGTGGAAACTATCATCTACTGCTTCAGACTTTAGTATAGAAATGGGAATACCTCTAAGGTGAAAGTTGAGTCCGTCCATAACTTTAAAAGCTTCAATTGTGCGAGGAATATCTACATGTGAAATCATGCCTTTGGCGTGAACCCCAGCATCGGTCCGCCCGGCACCGTGAAATCGACACTCATTTTGACAAAATTTATATATTGCTTTTTCAAGTTCACTTTGAATTGAGGGTACATTTTCTTGCTTTTGCCATCCACAATAATCACTGCCGTCATATTCAACGGTCAATTTAAAACGATGAAGGTCACTCATTTGAATGTAGCTCCTAATTTGATATGAACCCCCCGCATCAGGTCCTCTATATTCATTGGTCCTTTACCCGCACGCTGAGCACGTATGATATTTAGTGATTTATTACCGCAAGCGATAGTAAGCGGTGCGGAGATCATTTGACCAGACGGTCCACTCTGATCAGAAATTTCTACACTGAGGACTTTTAAACGTTCGCCGTTAAACTCTGTCCACGCGCCAGGAAAAGGGGACATTCCGTGTATGTGGTTTTTAAGATCGTTTGCAGGTTTTGACCAGTCAATGTGAGCTTCAGATTTTTTGATTTTTTCAGCGTAGATAACTCCGTCACTGTTTTGTGGTACCGCGCTTAAATCTGAAAGGCAACAAAGTGCTTCAGTGATAGTTTCTGCACCAAGAGTGCTAAGTTTATCGTGAAGAGAGCCGGCTGTATCATTTTCTGCAATGGCAAGAGGTTTCTGCAAGATTATTGGACCTGTATCCAGTCCAGCTTCCATCTGCATAATACCGATGCCAGTTTTCTGATCTCCTGCCATTATAGCTCGTTGGATTGGTGCGGCTCCCCGCCAGCGAGGCAGCAATGAAGCATGGATATTTAGGCAACCAAATTTTGGTGCATCAAGAATTTCTTGAGGTAGTAAAAGACCGTAGGCAACCACAACTGCTAGGTCTAGGTTTAATTTTTTGAAGACATCAACCTCACTTATATTTTTAAAATTAAGTGGCGTATGAACAGGTATATTAAGATTAGATGCAAATTCGTGAACGGGAGATTGACGATCTTTTTTACCGCGACCTGCTGGTCTAGGCATTTGACTATAAACTGCTACAATATTATACCCAGCGCTTAAGATAGCCTGAAGCGCGCTTAAGGAAAAATCAGGTGTTCCCATGAATGCGATACGCATCTAACTTCCCCTAATCTTTTTCTGTAATATATTTTTTAACTTTACGCACATATATACCGCGTTTTAATTTGGACAGATAATCGATAAATACAATCCCGTTCAGATGATCCATTTCATGTTGAATACAAGTTGCTAAGAGATCAGTTGCATGAATTTCTTGAACATCACCACTATAGTCTAGAAATTTAACCTTACATTCAGCTGGTCGCTCAATGTCTGCATATTGCTCAGGAACAGAGAGACATCCTTCATTATAAATATTTAAATCTTTTGACGTCCATGTGATTTCGGGATTTATATAAAAATTTGGATTGGGATCTTCTTCACCTCGGCTTGTATCTATTACTAATATCCGCAGCAATTTTCCCACTTGTACAGCGGCGAGACCAATACCTGGCGCATCATACATAGTTTCAAGCATATCATCCATGAATGACCTAAGCTTATCGTCGACCTTATTAACTGGCTTAGATATTTTTTTAAGCAGCGGGTCTGGAACTCTAACAATCGGTAAAATAGCCATAATTTTTTATCTTATCCTTTTAATCTTTCAAATGGTAGGTAATATGTGTTTATGTCAAGGTCAAGGGTATAAGGAGCAAAGTTTAGTGGTCATTGATCAGAATATGTTTATTTTAATCGCTATAGGGGTCGTTGCATTACTCTTAATAGGAGTGCTTTGGCTATTGAGCAGTCGAGCGCGTCTGGATAGTGCAGAGCGCCGGATCACCGCCCAAAACGCTACCTCGCAAATATCTGCTATTTTACAGGCAAATACAGTTCTTGAAAGTCGTATCAAGATTATGAGTGAAAATCATGCAATCGGACAGGAGGAAATTAAACGGGCTATGCATGAGCGTCTTGACGCCGTTAGCAAACGAGTTGGCGACAGTTTAGAACAATCGCGTGAAAAAACCGGGGAAAGCCTTGAAAAATTAAAAGAACGTCTGACTGTAATAGACGAAGCACAAAAAAACATAACCGATCTTTCTGGCCAAATGGTTGGACTGCAAGAAATTCTTTCTAATAAGCAAGCGCGGGGAGCTTTTGGAGAAGTGCAACTGAATGACCTAGTTTCTAGTATTTTGCCACCAAATGCGTACGAGTTTCAAGCAACTATGGAAAATGGTAAGCGAGCTGATTGTCTGATTAAACTTCCCAATCCACCCGGTTCAATTGTTGTTGACGCTAAATTTCCACTTGAAAGCTATCACAGGCTTCATGCTGAGAATAATGACGCTGAAAAAAGAAAAGCTCAAAGCCAGTTCAAGGCGGATATTCTTAAGCATGTGAAGGATATTTCAGAAAAATATATTATTAATGGCGTAACGGCAGAATCAGCGCTTATGTTTCTACCGTCGGAAGCGGTGTATGCAGAGCTACATAGTAATTTTGGTGATGTTGTGGAAAAATCATACAGAGCTAAAGTTTGGATTGTAAGCCCTACCACTTTAATGGCTACTTTGAATACGGTCCGTGCAGTGCTTAAGGATGCTCGAATGCGTGAGCAGGCTGGTATTATTCAGAAACATGTCACTACGTTAATTGATGATGTAGAAAGGCTTGACGATCGAGTATTTGCTCTTCGCAAACACTTTGGACAAGCGGAAAAAGATATTGACCTGATAAGTACCTCTTCTCGTAAAATTACTTCAAAAGTAGAAGTTATAGAAAAAATTCAAATGGAGGAAGAAGAGGCTGTTAAAGACGCAATAGAAGTTAATACTGCACCACCTGCTAAGCTGCTCAATGATTAAAATTTCTTCACCATTATTATAACCAGGTTTCGCTTTAGCTTGACATTTATCACCTTATTTGATTCTTTAGTTGTTATGAGAAGAAAAGTAATTATCGCGACCATCATCCTTTCAATCTCAGGATGCGCTTCGGTACCGCCAAAAAATGTTGCCAATAGCTGTTCTATTTTTAATGAAAAAAGTAGTTGGTACAAGGCAACTAAGAAGGTGCGTGAAAAATATGGTACACCCATTCATGTTCAACTTGCTATTATGAGGCAGGAAAGTAGCTTTAAACAAGATGCTAAGCCTGGCCGTGATTATTTGATGTGGGTGATCCCCTGGGGTCGTAAGTCATCTGCCTATGGTTATGCACAAGTATTAGACGGAACCTGGGATTGGTACCGAGAAGAAACGGGAAATCGCGGGGCTGATCGTGACAACTTTGAAGATGCAGCAGACTTTATTGGCTGGTACACTAACATAAGTCAACGTACCCTTGGTATTTCTAAGTGGGATGCTTATAATCAATATTTAGCATACCATGAAGGTCATGGTGGCTTTAAGCGCAAAACTTTCCTAAAGAAAGAATGGCTGATGGGAGTGGCAAAGAAAGTTGATGGATATTCTAAAACTTATGCTGCGCAATTACAAACCTGTGAAGATGATCTTGGTGGCGGGTTCTGGCTTTGGCCTTTTTGAATAAATAATACAACGGAAAATCAAACCATATTAACAAACTTTATTTTAAATAATCATTGTTAACTTATATTTAACGGAAGCTCTTTTTCTAGGCTAGCCGATATTTTAATATTTTCCATAACCTCCACCACCAGGAGTTTTAATGGTAAAAATATCACCTTTTCTCACTGACACTTCCTGAGAACTTGCAAGTACTTCACTTTCTCCATTCGCTCTTTTTAATAAATTTTCACCGCATAAAGCATCCCCACCACCATTTAATCCTTTTGGTGGAATATTTCGGTTATTAGAAATAATGGCTGCCTGCATATCTTTTAAGAAGAGAATACTACGCTCAACGCCGTTTCCTCCAAAAAAGGTACCTTGCCCGCCACTATTTTTGCGAATTTTAAACTCTTTAACTAGAACGGGATAACGCCACTCAAGGACTTCTGGGTCGGTAAGACGACTATTAGTCATATGGCTTTGTATTGCGCTCGCTCCATTATTTTTTGCAGTTGCACCCATTCCGCCAGCTATAGTCTCATAGTATTGAATTTCACTATTGCCAAATGTGAAATTATTCATTGTTCCCTGCGCTGCAGCCATAACGTTAAAAGCTAGAAATAATGTGTTCACAATTGCCTGAGATGTTTCAACATTACCAGCAACAACAGCGCTAGGATGGTTAGGGTTTAAGAATGACCCCTCAGGTACAATAATATTAACTGGCTTCAAACAACCTTGGTTAAGAGGTATGTCATCATCGACCAAACATCTGAATACGTAAAGCGTAGCGGCATGGGAGATAGCAAGTGGGGCATTAAAATTGCTTTTTAGTTCTTCACTGGTACCAGTGAAATCGATTGTAGCTGATCGTTCCTCCTGATTTACCCTAACTTTAACTCTAATATAGGCACCATTATCAAGTGGATAATCATAACTTGCATCTGAGAGCTTATGAATGACGCGACGCACTGCTTCTTCGGCATTATTTTGCACATGAACCATATAGGCGCTAACTGTACCAGTACCATATTGTTTAGTAATATTTGTTAATTCATAAAGCCCTTTTTCGTTTGCAGCAATCTGTCCTTTAAGGTCAGCAATATTTTGCTCGGGATTGCGAGCAGGGAATTTGGATGATTTTAATTTTTTTCTTAGTTCACGTTCTTTAAATATTCCTTCTTCAACAAGTAAAAAATCATCAAATAGGATACCTTCTTCTTGAATGTACTGCGACATTGGTGGCATTGAACCTGGTGTAATGCCGCCAATATCTGCATGGTGCCCACGGGTTGCTACATAATAAAGAGGTTTTCCCCCTCTCTCATTAAACCAAGGAGAAATTACTGTAATATCTGGCAGATGAGTTCCGCCATTGTAAGGATCATTAAGAATATAAACGTCACCTTTTTTCATGGTTTTAGATCGGCTTTTTATAACCGTTTTGATACTAGTGCTCATAGAACCAAGGTGGACTGGCATATGTGGTGCATTGGCAACTAGGTTTCCCGCCACATCAAAAATAGCACAGGAGAAATCTAGTCGTTCTTTCATATTTACCGAATGAGCAACATTTTCAAGCACAGCTCCCATTTGTTCGGCGATGGACATAAATAAATTATTAAATATTTCAAGTTGAATAGGATCTGCAACTGTTCCTATGGCATGAGTTCTATTAAGTTCCTCTTTACGCTCAAAAATAAGGTTATATTCCTGATCACTATAAGCACTCCAACCTTTTTCAAGATAATTTGTACCGTGGTCCTCTAGAATGATGGCTGGACCAGTAAGCTCTCCAATATTATTATTTAGTTGGTTGCGGTGGACTACCTTTGCGGATTGCCATTTTCCTTTACGATAGATTTTTGAGTAAACTATTTTATGTTTTACATTTGGCAGGTCAGCATCAATCATCACACGGCCCCCACCACCAAAAGATTCAACATGAATTTTTTCTATAATAAGTTCTTTGTCTTGTGAGGTAAAACCAAACTGTTGTTGATGAAAGTCTTTAAATTGTTGTTTCATGATTGGGATGCTTGCAAGTGGAACTTCAATAGTACTGTCACTTCCGCTATATTTTATATGTAAATGGCTTTGGATTTTAATGCCTTTGACACCTTGGTTGTGAAGAATTGAATGAACCTTTTGAGTTAGTTCAGTATTTATTATTTTTAATTTGGGTTCCTGTTTAGGACATAATGGTTTTTCGATAGTCTGTTCTGTTATTGATCTATGATCCGCAAGTCCCATGCCAAAAGCACTCAGAACACCAGCAAATGGATGTAAAAATATTTTTTTAATACCAAGTCTATCGGCAACCTTACATGCGTGCTGTCCTCCCGCTCCACCAAAACTTACTAGAGTATACTTTCGGACATCATAGCCTTTCTCAGTTGATATTTTTTTAATCGCTGTGGCCATATTCTCTATAGCTACTTTAAGAAAACCCTCGGCAATATCTTCAATATTATTACGAGAATTTATTATAGTTAAAAGTTTTGTAAATTCTTTTTTCACTGATTTTATATCTAGTGATTGAGTGGCTGTCTTACCGAATGTAGAAGGAAAATAACTGGGGTTAATATAACCAAGCAATAAATTACAATCAGTTACGGTAAGTGGCCCATCGTTGCGATAACAGCAAGGACCGGGGTCAGCACCGGCACTGTCTGGCCCAACCCTAAAGCGACTGCCATCATAATGAAGAATAGAACCTCCACCAGCGGCAACGGTATGGATATTCATCATCGGTGTACGCATGCTCACGCCGGCTAAAACTGTTTCATAAGTTCGCTCAAAAGCTCCGTTATAATGACTGACATCGGTTGAGGTACCACCCATATCAAAACAGATCAGTTTATTATATCCAGATAGGGCAGCTGTCTTGGCAGCGCCAACAATACCTCCAGCCGGACCAGAAAGAATAGCATCCTTTCCTTTAAAGTAGGTTGCATTTGTAAGCCCCCCATTTGACTGCATAAAATAAATAGGAACACCTTCAAGTTCATTTTCTATTTTTGCAATATATCGGCGTAGAATGGGACTAAGATAAGCATCAACAACTGTTGTATCTCCTCGACTAATAAATTTCATAAGAGGTGTTGTTTGATGGCTAGTTGAAATTTGGTTAAAACCTATATCTTCAGCTAGAGCGGCAATTTTTTTTTCGTGTATAGGGTACCTATATCCGTGCATGGTGACGATTGCGATTGCTGTAATGCCATTTTGATAGGCCCTTATCATTTCTTTGTGAGCCGAAGAAAGGTCTAGTGGAGTAAGCACTTCCCCCATAGGACTAATCCGTTCCTCAATTTCGATTACCTTTTCATAAAGCTGTTCAGGTAAAATTACTTCAAGGTCAAAAAGGCGAGGTCTAGTCTGATAACCAATTTTTAAAGCATCTTTAAATCCCTTAGTTGTTACGAGTAAAGTTCTCTCACCTTTACGTTCTAGTAATGCGTTAGTTGCTACAGTTGTGCCCATCTTAACAAATTCTATTTTGCTATTATCTATTATTCCATTGTTAGTCCCCATGAGACGCCTAATAGCCTCGATAGCAGCATCATCGTATTGCAAAGTGTTGTCAGAAAGTAATTTTAACGTCTGAATATCACCGCTGGGTGTACGTGCTACGACATCTGTAAAGGTTCCACCTCTATCAATCCAGAATTTCCACTTCTTTTTATTCAGCATATTATTTTTTTGGATTATCGACATTTAAATAATTTCTCAAGGCCTAATATTTGAATATATTATTAAACTATAATTATTTTATTAACATTAATTTTTTTAAAAGGAATATTTTTATATATGTGACTTCTTATTATTTTTGATTATTATAAGTCTTTAAGCTTTGGTAAATTTAAAAATATTTCATTATTTAGGGAATCTTTTATGTCGATATGGAATACCATTTTAGGTGGCGCAGCAGGATTTATGGTTGGGGGACCGATCGGTGGTCTAATGGGTGCAGCGGCTGTTCACTTTGCAGGTAAGGCATCCAGCGGGGTTGTTAATTCACAAAGACAGGAAGCAATTTTTGCAGCTGGGTTTATAGCACTATGTGCAAAAATGGCCAAAGCAGATGGGATTGTAACTCGAGAAGAAATTAACGTTTTTAAAAAATCTTTCCGTGTTCCACCGAATGATGCAAAGCGTGTAGCATGGCTTTTTGACCAGGCCAAAAAGGAAATGGATGGCTATGAGGGTTATGCTAATCAGCTTTACTCAAATTTTTATAATCAACCGGCCGTTTTAGAACAAATCATTGATCTTCTTTTCCACATTGCTATGGCTGATGGTATCATGCACCCAGCTGAAATGGATTACCTTAATGAAGTAGCTCAAATTTTCATGATTTCTAAATCTGATTTCTCTAGAATTAGTGAAAGTCATATGGTGGCAGGTAAAAGTGATCCATATACTATTCTTGGAGTTTCTTATGATGCAACAGATAAGCAGGTTAAGTCAGCTTATCGTAAGCTCATAAAAGAGCATCATCCAGACCTTCTAATGGCACAAGGGGTGCCAGAGGAACTTATTGAAGTTGCTACTAATAAGATGGCTATAGTAAATAACTCTTACGATAAAATCTGCAAAGCGCGTGGTATTAAATAGAGGTAGGGCTTTATGTCAATAAGACACGGTATATTTGCATTGATTATATGTTCCATTTGGGGTGTTAATTTTACTGTAATGAAAATTGGCTTAATGCAAATGGATCCCTATTTATTTGGGTTCTTGCGTTTTAGTCTTGTTTTTCTCTTACTCCTCCCATGGTTGAAAATTGTTCCAGGAATGATGATTAAGTTGTTTTTACTTGGTAATTTAATTGGTGGTTTCCAGTTTGCGCTTGTGTTTCTTGCAATGGATATGACAAATCATGTCTCTGCTATGTCGGTGGTGGTGCAACTCAATATCCCTATCACGCTTATTATGGCACATTTTTTCCTTTTTGAACGGATGAGTTACTGGCGAACTTCTGGTGTTTTAATCTCTTTTCTTGGGGTTCTAATTATTACACTTGAGCCTGAAATATTAGAAGAGGGTATCGTAATAGTCATCGTTATTGGGGCAACAACTATGTACTCAATCGGAGTGATAATGATGCGAAAAATGGCGTCGATTAATGTTTTTCAAACTCAGGCTTGGGTTGCCTTTTTTAGTATCCCCATTTTCCTAATTATGACACTAATCTTTGAAAGTGGTCAAGTTGAACAAATCTTTAATATAGACATTATAGGAATTCTAATGGTCCTATATACGTCCATACTTGCTTCAATTGTTGGGTATGGTGGTATTAATTATTTACTTAAGCTTTATCCAGTGACACTCATCTCACCATTTATGGTTAGCGTTCCTATATTCGCAACAATTGGATCAGTTATTTTTCTTGATGAGACTTTATCCGTTAAGTTTATTTTAGGGGCGTTGGTTACCCTAGTGGGACTTGGTATTATTCATTATCGTGATTGGCAGTTAAAAAGACATTTGAAAGTAATAATTAATGAAGGTGCTTAATTCAGCAAATTTTGACAATCGATCTGTAACAAAAATAAAATACCTTATTATGCATTATACTGGAATGATTAACGGTGATGATGCGCTTGAAAAACTCTGTGATCCAAAATCTAAAGTAAGTGCGCATTATCTAATTGAAGAGAATGGTGAGGTTTATCAGTTAGTAAATGAAGAAAAAAGGGCTTGGCATGCCGGTGTTGCAAGATGGGAGGGTGACGAAGATATTAATGATATTTCGATAGGAATTGAGATTGTTAATTCGGGGCATGCTTATGCGGGCTATGAAAGCATATATAAGGGTTTCCCTGAAGTTCAAATGACCCAGGTTGTTAGTTTGGCTCAGAAAATTATTGATAGGCATAAAATAAAGCCACACTACGTTTTGGGTCACAGTGATGTTGCGTGGCGTAGAAAAATTGATCCAGGCGAATTATTTGACTGGAAAAAACTTTCTCAGAATGGTGTGGGGAGCTGGCCAAAGAGTAGGTTATTAGAGGTGGATATTAAAGTAGATCTAAGTGATTTTTTAAGAAAGTTAAAAACTTTCGGCTATGATGTTGATTTTGAAAAGGATCCATCAGGAATTATCACCGTGTTTCAGCGACATTTCAGACAAGATAATATTGATGGTCAGTTAGATAAGGAAACGATGTGGCGGCTTTTGTCTCTAGTTGAACAAAAATTAGTTAATATTAGGCTTTAAATTATTTTCACCGTGACGTGCATTTTGTTTGTCTGCAATTAAACCTTCTGGCAGGGGATCAATTAAATCACCTGTATTAGGTCCTGCGGGACCATTTTTAATAACTGCAGGCTTTTCTGAACATCCATTCAATAAAAGGAAAGATATAATTATGGTTGTAGCAGTAAATAACTTTGAATTTCTAGTCATGTAAAATATTCTATTTTTTTGGTTAAAATATGAAAGTAATCTGCCTTAGATTTAAGCTTAATACCAGTAAAAAAGGTAATTTTTATATTTTAATACTTTTATCTGTATTAAGTAAATTAGGGTCTATGGATATGTGGTTGGGAAAGGTATTATAAGAAAACACGTTTTATCGAAGTTAAGAATAAACAATTTACTCCAAAATAACTAAGATTATTAATTTAGATAATAGCTATTCAAATACTAAAATCTTGCTTTTAAAGATACTTCTGGGGTAAATAAGGTCTTGTCAGATGGCTGGAAGATCGCTGCTGTATTTTTATGAATACAGGAGAGGAAAGTCCGGGCACCACGGAAGAGCAGTGCTGGTTAACGACCAGCGAAGGTAACTTCAGGGAAAGTGCCACAGAAAGTAAACCGCCAGCCGAGGCTGGTAAGGGTGAAAGGGTGCGGTAAGAGCGCACCGCCTTTTTGGTGACAGAAAGGGCATGGTAAACCCCACTGGGTGCAAAATCGAATAGGAACGACTGGCTTTGGCCACTTATTTTTTCGAAGTGTCGTTCGGGTTGATTGCAAGAGGCTGTTGGTAACAATAGCCCTAGATGAATGATCTTACAGGTGGGCAACCACCGGACAGAACCCGGCTTATAGGCCATCTGACCTTTTTTAGTTTAGTACTAAATTCTTTTCTGTGGATTTGCTTTAACTTCATTGGTAACATTCTAAAAATCATAAAAATTATAAGAAGGTATATAGAATGTACTTATTTCGGAATATGATGATTGTTTTGACGGTTGTAAGTATATTTTTACTTCCAGCGATGGCGGCTAGTCTTACAATTAAACAAATTACGGAAAATGATAATCTTAACGGATCCGTTCCAGGTGGGCTTAAATTTTCTCCAGACGGCGCGCGTGTGACATTTTTGCGGAGTAGTGCAGGAGATGAACGGGTTCTTGATTTGTGGGAATATAATGTTGCTGATAAAATATCTCGTCTTTTGGTTAAGGCAGCTGACATTACAGGCGGAGAAGAGCAATTATCTGAAATAGAACGTGGCCGTCGGGAACGAATGAGAATAACCAATCGTGGAATTATTGATTTTTCTTGGTCGAAGAACGGTAAGAAAATACTGTTTCCATTGGGCGGCGATCTTTATGAGTATTCTCTTAAAAGTAAATCTACTAATCGTCTTACTAATAATGAAAAATATGAGTTTGATAGTCGTTTTTCTCCCCAGGGAAACTATATATCTTACATTGAAAATAATAATATTCACATTGTAAATGTAAAGAGCAAAGTTCATCAAATGATGACCTCTTCTTCATCACCTACCGTCAAAAATGGTGTGGCAGAATTTGTAGCCATGGAGGAAATGGATCGGGATACTGGATATTGGTGGTCTGGCGATGAAAAATATATAGCCTACATTCAATTTGATGAAAAAAATATTGATGAGCGCGGCCGTTACGAAGTTATTCGCGATGGGTTCAGGGTTCTAAAGGAGAGATATCCTCGCGCTGGAACTAATAATGTTACAGTCAAACTTGGTATTTTGGAGGTGGCATCAGGGCAAACAAAATGGATTAATTTGGGTGACAATGAAGATATATATTTGCCACGTGTTTCGTGGATTCCCAATAGCAGTGGTATTTTTTATCAAATTCAAAATCGAGATCAAAACCGACTGGACCTCATTTATGCTGATGCTAAAACCTTAAAAAAAAGAACAATACTTATTGAGGATTCTAAAACGTGGATTAATTTGAACCATGGCTTAAAATTTATCAAAAATGGTAAAGAGTTTTTATGGCAATCAGAACGAACGGGATTTAATCACATATATCATTACAAATCAGATGGTAAATTGATTAATCAACTTACTGACGGTGAGTGGGTTGTAAATGGCTCAGTAAAATTATCAGATAATGAAATTTATTTTTCAGCTAACGCAGACGACTATCTAGAGAGACATTTATATAAAGTGCCACTGATAAGCGATAAACAATTAAAACCAAAGAAGGTTTCAACGCGGAAAGGTTGGCATACTATTAGCTTTCCGGACGGAGGAAATAATTATATAGATCGCTTTTCTTCAATCGATCAACCTACACAAGTCTCGATACATAATCTAAGTGGTGAGCGAGAATTATGGATCGAGGAAAATAAAATTGATAATGACCATCCTTATTCTGCTTATTTGGATCAGCATATTAAACCTGAGTTTGGTAAAATAAATAATAAGCATGGTGATGAGTTGCATTACCGCATGTATAAACCAAAGAATATGGAATCCGGTAAAAAATATCCAGTAATATTTGCTCTTTATGGCGGACCAGGATCACAGTTAGTAAGAAATATTTGGGGTAATCCCCTGCATCAGGTTTGGGCACAGGACGGATATGTTGTTTTTACACTCGATAATCGTGGCACCGGTAACAAAGGTACTAAATTCGCGGGCGCGCTTTACCGTCATTTGGGTGAGGTAGAGGTTGAAGATCAAGTTGTGGGCGCTAATTACCTAAAAACACTTGATTTTATTGATGGTAATAAAATTGCAATACAGGGGCATAGCTATGGAGGCTACATGGTCCTAATGAGTATGTTTAAGGCTGCTGATATTTTTAAAGTTGGGGTTTCGGGAGCGCCAGTAACAGACTGGAAACTTTATGATACCCATTATACTGAACGTTTTCTTGGACACAGCAATAGTGATGAGATTTTATATGAAAAAAGTAGCGTTTTTCCCTACATTAATGGCTTAAAGGGGAAACTTCTCATTTTACATGGATTAGCTGACGATAATGTTCTTTTTAACCATACTAGTATGTTAATTGATGAGCTGCAGCAGCGTGCTATACAGTTTGATTTTATGGCTTATCCTGGACAAACCCACCGTCTGGGAGCAGACAAAATGCGACGAAGGCATGTTTATGAAACTCAAAAAAGATATTTTGATGATCATCTTAAATAGTTACTAATCTATTAATTAGATTATTTACTTTTTCAACTAATCGTTGGTTATTGAAACCATGTCTCTCATGTTTTCCGATTCTTATTATTTGTTGCATAATTTTAATATTTTAGCATGATTTGCTCACTAAAACCCATTTCACAGCTTTTTTATTATTGTGTATTTTTCTGTGAAAATATTCTTATATTTATGACGTAAAATATTGAAAATAAATGATAATATTAGTTTATAGAGATAAATAAATGAGGTATTAATGCCATTTAATGAATATTAAATTCCATTGACGGGCATTAAAACCCATGTTATTCCATTCAAAGGATAAAAGTGGGAAAATAACCCTCATTAAGCTAATTTTTTTATTAATAATATTTTGGACGATAATATGCCGTTATTTATGTCGAAATATACTAACAAGGTGGATGGGAAGGGTCGGGTCTCTGTTCCTGCTCAATTTCGTGCTTCACTGCCTTCTGGTTTCCAAAAATCTATTGTTATGTATCAGGCTGTAAATCATGAGGCAATTGAATGCTGTGACCTTCTTCATATTGAAAAAGTGAATGATAGTCTTGAGGGGTTTGCCCCTTATTCTGACGAGCATGATGAATTTAGCCTTGCTCTCATGTCGGGGCTTACTGAGTTGTGTTTTGACGGTAACGGGCGCATTATTTTACCTCAAGAGCTTATGGAATATGCAGGAATAACGAACTTTGCTACATTCGCGGGTAAAGGTAAAACTTTTCAAATATGGGAGCCGGGAGCCTTTAAACTTGAGCTAGATATAGCGCGACGTAAAGTTAAAGAGAAAAAGGATCTTTTAAGATTTAGATTAAATAAAACTGAGAGGATAATTAAGGATGAATCTTAGTTCTCTTGGCCAACAAAACTTAAATGTTCTAGACCATACGTCAGTTATGCTTAATGAAGTTCTTGAAGCCCTTAGGCCGAGTAACGAGGGGGTATATATCGATGGGACCTTCGGTGCCGGTGGATATAGTCGGGCGATACTTGAGCAAGGGACTTCTATGTTATGGGCTATCGACCGTGATCCAACGGTGATTACTGCGGCTAGTCCTATTGAAAATGAATTTAAGGGAAAATTTCAACTTCTTCGGGGTTGCTTTTCGAACATGGAAAAAATTCTTAAAGAAAACGGTGTAAAATACGTAGATGGCATTGTCCTTGATATTGGTGTTTCTTCTATGCAACTTGATCAAGCTGAAAGAGGTTTTTCATTTATGAGAGACGGCCCATTGGATATGCGGATGGGTCATGAGGGTCAAACAGCTGCTGATGTAGTCAATAAAATGGACGAAGAAGAGCTGGCAAATATTATTTTCCGCTATGGTGAAGAACGTGCATCGCGACGAGTGGCGCGAGCAATTGTCGAAGCCCGAATAGAAAAAAGTTTTAAGCGCACGCTTGAACTCTCAAGGGTAGTAAAAAAAGCGGTTGGCGGCCCTGAATATAAAAAAGGGAAGCGACAAATTCATGGCGCAACGAGAACATTTCAGGCGCTGAGAATTTATGTCAATGATGAACTCGGAGAATTAAAAAGAGGCTTGGAGGCAGCCGAAAGAATGTTAGCCCCCGGTGGACGGCTTTGTGTTGTAACGTTTCATTCCTTAGAGGATAGGATCGTAAAAGAGTTTTTTAAACTTAAAAGTGGAGATGTTCCTAGAGGCTCACGTCATATGCCTACTCGTGAAACTGATATATCGGAACCGACCTTTGAGATGATTTTTAGAGGTGGAAAAAAAGCATCAACAAATGAAATAACAATAAATTCTCGTTCACGCTCTGCAAAAATGAGAGCGGCGGTGCGCACTGTTGCACCTGCTTGGTTACAGGAGAAATAATATGATTAAAATATTTGCAGCATTTACAATTTTAACGGTGATGATTTCTACGGTATCAGTTTATAGCCTTAAACAAGCAACTTATAATCTGGAGGAGAAAAAGAGAGATATCCGGGCAAAAATATTAATGGATCGCGAAGAAATTAAGGTTCTAAAGGCTGAAATGTCTTATCTTTCAAGACCTGCGCGTCTTGAGCGTCTTAGTCGCCGACATCTTGTGCTGGCAGCAACTACAACTGATCAATTAGCATTAAATGTTGGATCGCTAACAATGCGTAATAATATTCAATTAGCAGGTAGGCCTGTTGATAATTTTCAACTTCTTTTACCCCGTGAGAAACCAGTTCTAAAGGGACAATTAAAAAATCATAAAAACATTCCTTTGGTTAGATTTATTCAGCCGAATGAGCAAGAAAAGGAAATGAAAGTATCGAAAGAAGGTATCAGTCTAAAAAGTCTATATGCGAGCAGTATAATTAAAATAGGTAATTAAAAATAGGGAAACAATAAGTGAAACCAATTGACTTGCGAATGGAGGGAACACATCAAGGTGCAATTGAAGTTGCTCGAAACCGTATGATTTTTGTAATGGTATTGTTTACTATTGGCTTTTTAATACTCGCAGTGAAATTAATATCAATTGGTATTTTTCAGGCGCATGGCTCTTCTTATTACCGCACAGGAAATTCTGATGGTTCTTTATTGATGGCCCGTGCGGATATTGTTGATCGTAATGGGGTTATTCTGGCTACTAACCTCAAGGCTCCATCACTTGCTGTTTCAAAGCGAAACCTGAAGTCACCACCTAAAGAAATTGCAACAAAGATTGCGGCAATTTTCCCTGAACTTACTCATGGTGATGTCATGAAAGTTTTGCGCAATAAATCTAATCACAGCTGGATTAAACGCAAATTAACTCCGAAACAGCTATACGCGGTCAAGCAAATTGGTGACCCTGGCCTTGAGACTTCGGATGCTGAAAAAAGAATTTATCCTCATGGCAGGTTGCTTGCTCATGTACTTGGTACACTAAATATTGATAATAAGCCTCTTTCAGGGATTGAGGCCTACTTTGATAGTGAATTGTCAGACCCTACAAAATCAGAAGAACCTATAATTCTTTCTATTGATATCAGGCTGCAACACATTCTTAATCAGGAACTCTCTTTATACAAAGAAAAATTTTTAGCACTTGGGGCAGCCGGAATCATTCTTGACGTTACGACCGGGGAAGTTTTGGCTCTTTCATCGTTACCTGATTTTGACCCAAATGACGGAAAAGGGCCTCTGTCTAAGATTGAGATTAACAGAATTTCACAAGGTTCCTACGAGTTAGGTTCAGGCTTTAAAACTTTTACTATTGCATCAGGTCTCGACAATAATGTTATTAAGCAAGTTGATGGTTATGATGCTACATATCCGCTGAGGGTTGGTGGATTTACTATTCGTGATGATCATCCAAAGAAACGCTGGCTAAGTGTGCCAGAAATTTTCGTATATTCATCAAATATTGGTACTATAAAAATAGCTCAAGACATTGGTATTTCATCACAAAAGGAATTTTTCGAAAAATTAGGGTTATTCAAAAAAACCAAAATTGAGATTTTTGAAAAAACTAACCCACAACTTCCAAAACAGTGGGGGCCAACTGAACTGGCTACTACTGCTTATGGTCACGGGATAGCGGTAACCCCCTTACATTTAGTAAGCGGTGTAGCCGCTATGGTTAATGGAGGTCGCCTTACTCCTGCCACCTTACTCAGGAAAGATAGTATTCCGGCCGGACTTCTTAGTTTAGTACCCTATCGCGCGCAGACAGATAATGCCTCCACACAAGTTATTTCACCTAAAACAAGTGAGATAATGAGGAATTTACTTCATTGGGCTGTGGAGTTTGGTACAGGAAAAAAGGCGAAAGTGGAGGGCTATTTGATAGGTGGTAAGACTGGAACAGCGATCAAGCCGTTTGAAAATAAAAGAGGATATGATGATAAAGCTGTTATTTCTTCCTTCATCTCTGTTTTTCCTATTAATGAGCCAAAATATCTAATTTTTGCCATGCTTGATGAGCCTCAGGGCATAGAGGAAACATTTAACCTTATTTCAGCTGGTATGACTGCAGCGCCATTGGTAGGAAATATTATTAGTCGCGTAGGACCATTAATGGGCATAGGGACGACGCAACAAAATGAAGTGGAATATGAAGATTTTATGTTGGTATCTGGACCTAGAAAATGAAACTTAGTGAATTACTAGACAGTGATCATAATGGTGTAGATATTGAAATTTGTGGTATAGCTGCAGATAGCAGAAAGGTTAAGCCAGGCTATTTGTTTATAGCACTACCTGGTCTAACTTTTAATGGTGCCGACTTTATTGATGATGCAATTAATGCGGGTGCTTCTGCAATTTTATCTATTCCTGAATATAAAAAAAATAGTGATGAAGTTGTCTGGATAGTTGATGAGTGTCCTAGTCAAGTATTTCCTCAGATTGCGTCTAAATTTTTTAATTTACAACCTGAGAATATTGCTGTTGTCACCGGTACAAATGGTAAGACATCAGTCGCCCTTTTTACCCAACAAATATGGAATCAGCTTAATATTAGGGCTGCATCATTAGGAACGCTCGGTATTCAGTCAAGTGACTACCAAAAATATACGGGGCTTACAACACCTGATCCAATAGTGGTTCATCAATCACTCAGTGAGCTTTATGATTTAGGTGTTAACCACGTGGTACTTGAAGCATCAAGCCATGGATTGGACCAGCGTAGGTTGGACAGACTAAATATTTCGGCCGCGGCATTTACTAATTTGACCCATGACCATCTAGATTACCACAAAACAGAAGTGGAGTATTTCAATGCTAAAAAGCGCTTGTTTAGTGAAGTGCTAAAGCCATCAAAAACAGCAGTCATCAATATAGATAGTCCATTCGCCCATGAAGTTCAAAAAATTTGTGTTTCTCGAAGTCATGAAATTATCACTGTTGGTCATGCTGACAGCAATATTAGACTGCTTAATCAAAGGACATCTTTGACGGGGCAGGAGATTACTGTGGTCTATAAAGAAAAAATTTATGAAATTTCACTTCCACTTGTTGGTTACTTTCAAGCCATCAATGCTTTAATGGCAGTCGGCCTTGTAATTGGTTGTGGCGGCAACGCAGACAAAGCATTGAAGGCACTCCCACACCTTCTCCCTGTCCGTGGGCGAATGGAAAAAGCTGGCCGTCACCCCAATGGGGCAAATATTTTTGTTGATTATGCACATACGCCGGATGCGCTTGGGACTGTACTCAAAGCGCTTAGGCCGCATGTTAAGGGTAGGTTGAAAGTAATATTTGGGTGTGGCGGTGACAGGGATAAATCTAAACGTAAAATCATGGGTAAAATAGCTTGTAAGCTGGCAGATCAAGTATACGTGACTGATGATAACCCACGTTCTGAAAACCCTATTACAATTCGTAACGAAATTTTAAAAGAGTGTCCGGCTGGTCACGATGCCGGTGAACGTTTAGGTGCAATCAAAAGTACAGTTAGGGATCTTGAACCTGGGGATATCTTACTTATTGCAGGGAAGGGCCATGAGCAGGGTCAAGTAATTGGTAATGATGTAATCGATTTTGATGATGTATCGGTTGTGTGTTCAACTATTTTGGCTTTGGAACATACCGAGACAGAAAATAAGAAAGGACTTGCTTGAATGAGTTTAATACCGCTTTGGACATCCCGGGAATTAGAGAAGTTGTATGGTATTAAAACTGCCACGAGTTGGAATTCCTATGGTGTTTCTATTGATAGTAGATCCATCGTAAGTGGTGATTTATTTTTTGCTCTTTCTGGCCCAAATTTTGATGGTCATGAATATGTAAGTTCTGCGCTAGATAATGGCGCTGTTTGTGCAGTAGTTAATAAAAATATTGAGGGGATATCAGCGGACAGACTGATCATTGTTAATGATGTTATGGATGCCCTTATTATACTTGGTAAGGCGGGTCGAGGTCGCGTTGATGCTAAAATTATTGCCGTAACAGGAAGTGTTGGAAAAACTGGTACGAAAGAAGCTTTGAAGGCGGCGTTGTCGAGACACAAGAAAACACATGCTAGCGTCCTGAGTTATAACAATGAGGTGGGGGTACCGTTATCGTTGGCGCGAATGCCTTATGATATTGAATATGGTATTTTTGAAATGGGAATGAACCATTCAGGTGAAATAGCAAAGCTAGTAAAGTTAGTTCGGCCCGACGTAGCAATTGTTACCACCGTTGAACTTGCGCATAGCGAATTTTTTGAAAATATAGAGCAAATTGTCGATGCTAAGGCAGAAATATTTATGGGTATGAATGAAGGAGGTATTGCTATACTCAATTGTGATAATCTTCATTTTCATCGCTTGAAAGTAAGAGCCGAAGAAGCTGGTGTTGAAAATATAATTTCCTTTGGAAATAGCGAATTGGCCGATGTGAAGCCACTAAGGTACTTTTTCCACGATAAGTGCACCTGTGTAATTGCAGATATTCTGGGTAAGGTTATGAGCTATAAAGTTGGAATGCTTGGTGACCATTGGGTTATGAATTCACTTGCAGTTCTTGGGGCAGTTAATGCTGTCGGCGGTGATCTTGGCTTGAGCGGTCTAGGACTTGCTGAACTTCAACCTCTTTCAGGACGTGGGCGTCGTGAAAGGATCTTTTTTGATATTTCTCATGAAAATTCATTTCTTGTCATTGACGAAAGTTATAATGCAAATCCAGCAAGCATGAGGGCTGCGCTAGAAACACTTGGGCAATGTGAAAGTGTTGACTTTGGGCGAAAATTTGCTGTGCTTGCCGATATGGGCGAGCTTGGCGAGCAGGCCGCAAAACTCCACCGTGAACTTGGCCCTATTCTTTATGATGCTGATGTTAATCAATTATTTCTTGTGGGTAAACATATGAAATATTTGGCGGATTTTGTTGTTGGTCAATACCCGAGGATAAATGTTAACTATTTTAATGATAAAAAAGCTCTGGAACGAGCGCTTCTAAATGATGTTAATAATGGTGATATCATTATGATCAAAGGGTCTAATGCCTTTAAAATGTTAACAACAGTAAAAATGTTACAAAAGCTTGATGTCTATCAGGATAAAAAAACGATAAGTCGGTAATGAAAAAAGAGTAAAAAAATAATGCTGTATCATCTTTTAATATCAATGAGTGATGAATATACCTTTTTGAACGTAGTTAATTATTTAACGTTTAGGACCGGTATATCGTTATTTACTGCTTTTTTAATAAGTTTTTTACTGGGTCCTAAAATTATTTCTATGCTTAAAAATAAACAAACCGAAGGTCAGCCCATTCGTAGGGATGGTCCGGAAGGCCACTTACTGACGAAGCAGGGTACGCCCACTATGGGAGGAGTTTTGATTTTACTTGGCTTTAGTTTGAGTACATTACTTTGGGCTGACCTTGATAATCATTATATATGGGCTTGTTTGTTGGTAACAACCGGATTTGGGCTTATTGGATTCCTTGATGATTATGCTAAAATTATTTATTCAAGCTCTGCAGGGATGTCGGGTAGATTAAAGTTACTACTCGAACTGGTGATTTCTGCTGCTGCTGTTTTTATTATCATTAATGCTGCTGGTCCAGAGTACGGTGATAAACTAGCTTTTCCATTCCTTAAAAATGTTCTTCTTGACCTTGGCTGGTTGATGATACCATTTGCCATGTTCGTGCTGGTTGGCGCTTCTAATAGTGTTAACCTTACCGATGGTTTAGATGGATTGGCGATCATGCCAGTGATTATTGCTTCTGGTACATTTGCTATTATAGCTTATGTCGTAGGTAATATTGTCTATGCAGATTATTTGAACCTAACATATATTGAAGGTACCGGAGAGCTATCAGTATTTCTAGCCGCCATCATTGGTGCTGGACTTGGCTTCCTTTGGTTTAATGCGCCGCCAGCTATGATCTTTATGGGTGATACTGGTAGTCTTTCGCTTGGGGGTGCGCTTGGTGCGGTAGGCATTATTACCAAACACGAAATAGTATTAGCTATTGTTGGCGGTCTTTTTGTGGTTGAAACCCTTTCGGTGATTATTCAGGTAGCATCGTTTAAACTTACAGGTAAACGTATCTTCAGGATGGCACCTATTCATCATCATTATGAGAAAAAAGGTTGGGCTGAACCAACTATTGTTATTCGCTTCTGGATTATTGCAGTCCTACTAGCGTTAATTGGTCTTGCTACACTCAAATTAAGGTAATAAGGAAAAATGAGCAGTTTTTCAAGAATAGATAATAGTATTATAAGTACATGGTGGTGGACAGTAGACCGTTGGCTTTTAATGTCGATTGCTATCCTTATTACTATTGGCATTGTACTTGTGTTTGGAGCAAGTCCTGCAGTGGCCGAAAAACTGCACCTTTCAAGCTTTCATTTTGTTAAGAGACAGTTAATTTTTCTTGGGCTCTCCATCTCAGTTATGTTTTTAGTTTCGCTTATGTCGCCGACAATGGTGCGACGTTTTGGGGTTATTTTATTTGGTTGTTGCATAATTTTACTGTTAGTTACTGCTGTGATAGGTATTGAAGCCAAAGGATCACGTCGATGGATTCAATTAGGCTCATTTACCATACAGTCTTCAGAGTTTATCAAGCCGGCCTTTATCATTTTTACTGCATGGATGCTTTCTGAAAGTAACAGAGTAAAAGATTTTCCAGGGTGGCGGATATCTCTTGCATCATGTGCTGTTGTAATATCGCTTCTTATATCACAACCTGATTTAGGACAAAGTGTTCTTGTTGCTATTGTTTGGGGGGTACAGTTGTTCATGGCTGGTCTTGCATGGATTTGGTTTGGCGGGTTGGTCGGTCTCGCATTTGTAGGATTAATATTGGCTTATTTTATTCTTCCGCACGTAGAAAAAAGAATTGATAGTTTTTTATTTCCGCAACCAGGTGGAAATTACCAAGCCGAGCAATCTTTAAGCGCTTTTAAAAATGGTGGATTGCTAGGTCAGGGTCCAGGAGAGGGTATTGTTAAGATGCGTTTGCCAGATGCGCATTCTGATTATATTTTTGCTGTGGCCGGCGAAGAGTTCGGCGTAGTAGTATGCTTGCTTATTATCTTGATGTTTGGAGTTATTGTAGTTAGGGGTTTCGTTAATCTTTTAAAAGAACAGGATATGTTTACTGTTCTTGCGGTTGCAGGCCTTCTCATTCAGTTTGGTACGCAAGCCTTTATCAATCTTGCTGTTAATCTTTCTATTATTCCTTCTAAGGGAATGACTTTACCCTTTATTAGTTATGGCGGGTCATCAATGCTCTCTCTGTCAATTGGGATGGGTATGATTTTGTCACTTACGCGACGTTACAGTCAATATAAGCCTGGCCAGATTAATCTCTCGTGGGGAAAGCAATGATCAGACGGAGAACTAGTCATATAGTATTGGCGGCTGGTGGCACGGGGGGACACATGTTCCCTGCACTTGCATTAATGGAAGAGCTTCTGGAACGTGGGCATAGAGTATCGCTAATCACAGATAAACGCGGATTAATGTACCGTGATATATTTAAAGGAATTAAAATACATCAAGTGGATAGTGCGTCCTTTAAAGGTAAAGGTATTTTTGGAAAAATTTTATCAATTTTAAGAATTATTTCTGGTGTATTTGTGGCCCGATCAATCTTGAAAGCGCTTGATGTGAGTGCGGTTATTGGATTTGGTGGTTATCCTTCATTTCCAACAATTCGGGCGGCGCTTTCAATTGGAATTCCCACGGTTCTTCACGAACAAAATGCAGTTCTTGGAAGAGTAAATCGCTTTATGGCTAAATCGGTTGATGCGGTGGCATTAACATTTGATAATACAAAAAATGTTAACTGGAACCAAAATAAATATACGACTGTTACTGGAAACCCAGTGCGCAAAGAAATTGTGGAAATTAGAAATCTTTATTATCCTGCACTTGATGATGAATGCATTTTTAGAATTCTTGTGATTGGTGGTAGTCAGGGGGCAAAAATATTTAGTGAGGTCCTTCCGCGTGCTGTTTCCACTTTACCGCGTGCCTCTCAGAGGCGATTACAAATTACTCAACAATGCCGTGAAGAGGATATTGAGGTGGTGCGTGCACTTTATGCAGATATGAATATTGCCGTTAACCTTACTACCTTTCTTGATGATTTACCAACGTGCCTTCGCTGGACACATTTGGTAATTGGGCGAGCTGGCGCATCAACTATAACAGAATTGACAGCCGCTGGTAGACCAGGAATATTTGTTCCTTACCCATATGCTACTGATGATCATCAAACTACTAATACAAAAGAAATTATTACTAATGGTGGGGGGTGGGTTTATCAAAATGAGCACTTTAATGCCAAAGTACTAGCAAAATCTTTACAGCGCATGATTAGGCATCCTAATGAAGTTTTGGCTGCCGCAAAGGCAGCAAGAAAAATAGGAAAACCATATGCGGCTAAAGATTTAGCCGATATCGTTGAAAGGTTGGCGCTTGTTAAAGGTAATAAATTTTTTACTAAAGTAAATGAAAATAAAAAATACCTAGAAAATGAAAGATTAGGTGTCAAATTATGAGTAATAAAATAAAATCAAATAAAATTAGTCATCCTGTAAATATTGGCACACTTCACTTTGTAGGGATTGGCGGTATCGGCATGAGCGGGATTGCGGAGGTAATGCATAATTTTGGTTATAAAATTCAGGGCAGTGATATCTCTGAAAACGCTAATGTTGAACGTCTTCGAAAACTAGGTATTAAAGTCTTCGTGGGACAGCATGATAAGAATCTTGATGGGGCGTGGGGCATCGTTGTGTCAACCGCGATCAAACCAGATAATCCAGAAGTAGTTGCGGCCAGAGCAATGAAAATGCCGTTGATTAAGCGCTCAGAAATGCTTGCTGAATTGATGCGCCTAAAGTGGTGTATCTCTGTTGCCGGCACACATGGTAAAACAACAACCACGACAATGGTTTCTGCAGTTCTTGATGAGGCAAATTATGATCCGACAGTGATTAACGGAGGAATTATCAATGCCTATGGTACCAACGCTCGTCTGGGCGAGGGAGATTGGATGGTGGTAGAGGCTGATGAAAGTGATGGAACGTTTATTAAAATTCCGTCTACGGTTGCAGTAGTTACTAATATTGACCCTGAGCACCTTGATTTTTATGGTGATTTTGAAAATGCCAAGGCCGCTTTTGAAATTTTTGTTAAGAATGTACCTTTTTATGGATTTTCAGTGATGTGTATTGATCACCCAGAAGTCCAAGCACTAATAGGTAAGGTTATTGACCGTAGAATTATAACTTATGGGTTTAGCGTGCAGGCGGAAGTGAGAGGTACTAATATATCATTTAATGAGGGGTCCTCTCATTTTGATGTTGAAATTAGAAATCGCAATGATGGCGGTATAAGTCTCTTTAAAAACATAGTAATGCCAATGCCTGGCCGCCATAATATTTCTAATGCTCTGGCAGCTATTGCTATTGCTCATGAGCTAGGAATATCATCAGAGATCATACGTAGGACATTCTCAGAATTTTTAGGAGTTAAAAGGCGGTTTACGTTTGTGGATAAGGTTAAAGGTATAACTATTATAGATGATTACGCACATCATCCCGTTGAAATCACATCGGTTCTAAGTGCTGCTCGAGAAGCATACACTGGACGTATCATCGCAGTTATGCAACCTCATAGATATACTAGACTTGAAAGTCTTTTTGATGAATTCTGTTCTTGTTTTAACAATGCGGATACTGTGATTGTTGCACCAGTTTTTGATGCGGGTGAACAGCCCATAAAGGGTGCGGGTCAAGATGACTTGATCAGTGGTCTCCAGCGTTCTGGCCATAGAGAAGTAATTAAAATAACCAAGCCCGAGGAGTTGCCAAAAACTATATCTGATATTACTTCAGCTGGCGATCTAGTGATCTACCTTGGGGCGGGTAGTATTAGCTCGTGGGCCTATTTACTGCCTGATGCACTAAGGGAGTTAAAGGCTTCATGACCATTGAGGCACAAAATATATATTTTGCTGAATTAATGTCTGGTGTTCGTGGTAAAATAGAATTTGATGCACCAATATCCAAATTCACATGGTTTCGTACAGGAGGTAATGCTGATATTTTATTTACACCTGAAGATGAAGACGATTTGTGTTTTTTCCTGAAAAGGTGTCCATTGGACACGCCTCTGATGCCATTAGGTGTTGGCTCAAACTTGTTGATACGGGATGGTGGTGTTGAGGGTGTAGTAATCCGTTTAGGTAAGAAATTTTCGCAAATTTCTGTTCAAGGTAATTTTATCACTGCAGGTGTAGGCGCACCAGATATAGCGGTAGCTAATACTGCTTTAAACAATGGGCTTGCAGGCCTTGAATTTTTAAAGGGCGTGCCTGGAACTATTGGTGGTGCTTTAAAAATGAATGCGGGTGCATACGGTACCGAAGTGAAAGATATTTTTCAGTCAGCAACTGCGGTGGACCGTGCTGGTAAAATTCATCACCTTATGTCAAATGACGTAATCTTTTCTTATAGGCACACTGATGTGCCTGAAGATTTTATATTCATAAAGGCTATATTTAAAGGTAGGCTTGAAGAGAAAATAAAAATTAAAAAATTAATGGATAAAATTGCCGATTTGCGTGAAATAAGTCAACCACTTCGCACACGGACGGGTGGAAGCACTTTTAAAAATCCTATTGGAAAATATGCTTGGAAATTAATTGATGATGCTGGTTGTCGTGGCCTCTCGATAGGTAACGTTACGGTTTCAGAAAAGCATTGTAATTTTTTAATTAATGCGGGCGATGCTAGTTCTCAGAATATTGAGGAATTAGGTGAGGAGGTTCGACGCCGTGTAAAGAAGAGTTCTGGAGTTGAATTAAATTGGGAAATTAAAAGAGTGGGGAGGAAAATATGAATAAATATTCTCATGTTTGTGTTCTTAAAGGGGGTTGGTCTAATGAACGAGAAATTTCACTATTAAGTGGAACAGCAATTACCAAGGGACTTCGGAAAGTTGGCTATGAAGTTACTGAAGTAGATGTTGATAAAAACATTTCCAATACTCTTCAGAGGCTTAATCCGGATGCAGTATTTAATGGGCTCCATGGAACATGGGGTGAAGATGGATGTATTCAGGGTTTGCTGGAGATAATGGGTATTCCCTACACTCATTCAGGCGTAGAATCATCCGCACTTGCCATGAATAAAATAATGTCTAAAGAGTTATATAAAACTATCAACATCCCTTGTGCTGAAGATAAAGTAATTAATAGTGATGACCTTTTTGATAAGGACCCGATGGAGCGCCCTTTTGTCGTAAAGCCATATAATGATGGATCGAGTGTTGGTGTTGTAATTATAGATAAAGGTGATGAATTTAGGCAAGATCTTAATGGCCCGTGGAAGGATACTGATAAATTAATGGTAGAGAGGTATATTCCTGGCCGTGAACTTACGGTATCGATTATGGGTCAGAGGGCTCTTTGTGTTACAGAATTGAAGCCAAAAAATGGATTTTACGATTATAAGGCAAAGTATCAGGACGGAATGACCGAACATATTGTGCCTGCAAACTTACATGAAAACCAAACCACCCAATTAATGAAAATGGCTATTGATGCTCATAATATTCTTGGTTGCAGGGGGGTAAGCCGTTCAGACTTTCGAATGGATGGCGATGATATTTATATTCTTGAGACTAATACCCAACCTGGAATGACACCTCTTTCTTTATTGCCAGAGCAAGCAAAATATATGGGTATAAGTTTTGCTGAGCTGGTCCACTGGATGATGGAGGATGCATCATGCATGCGGTAAGATCTAAGAAAGAAAGTGGTAAAAAAATAATAAAGCGCGGTGCAACAGAGGCTATTAGCCTACTTCGCAGACGTAGAATAAAATTCATAATGAGGATAATTTTGGTTGCATGTATTTGTGTGAGCATAACGGGGACTATGTATTTTTGGCGGAGCGGCACTGTAGCTCAATTTATTAATAATTTTGAAAGTAAGGTTGAAAAATTATTAATAGATGGAGGACTTATAGTCGAAAATATTAGTATTATTGGTACGAATATTATTTCTGAAGATATTATCATTGAGGTCGCTCAGGTTAATATAGGAGGGGCGCTTCTGACAGTCGATATAGGAGGTATAGTTGAGCGGGTTGAACAATTAAAATGGGTTAATAAAGCTTCGGTTAGAAGAGAGTTTTCTGGTAGAATTAATATAGATATTTTGGAACATGAGCCAGCTGCTTTATGGCAGGTTGATAATAAATTATGGATCGTATCAGATGAAGGTATTCAAATTGATGATAAAAACCTTGAATACTTTACACACCTTCCCATGATCAGTGGAAAAGGTGCGGAGGCTGAACTTGAAAGTTTATTGACGGCAGTATCAATTAATATGATCATGTTTAACCGTGTTGAAACAGCAAGTTGGGTTGGTGAAAGACGTTGGGATATTTATTTGAAAAATGGTATAAAGATAATGCTTCCAGAAGAAGGAATTGAGTTGATCTGGAAAAATCTATCTAATTTCGAGCAGGAAGAACAATTATTAGCGCGTAATATTTTAGCAGTTGATTTTCGTATTAAAGATAAAACTGTTATCCGCCTCACCCGGGAAGAGTCGTCACGAAGACAGTTGCTTGCAAAAACAAATGGCGATGGGGAAGATATATAGATGCGTAAGAAAACCATTGCCATTCTTGATGTTGGAAGTAGTAAAATTTGTTGCTTTATAGCAGAAGTAAAAGACGAAAAGGGTATTCCGCGAGTTATTGGGATAGGCCATCGTGAAAGTCAGGGACTTAAACTTGGAACTGTTGTCAATATGGAAGAAACTGAAAGTGCTATTCGCACTGCTGTTGACGCTGCAGAAAAAATGGCAGGGGGCGACCCAATTGAAAATGTAACGGTGAATATTTCTTCTGGAAACCCACGTTCGAGCCAAATTTTTGTGGAGGTTAAAGTATCTGGTCATGAAATTAGTGAGGGTGATATTGATCGAGTACTTGATTTGGGTAAGCATCATTTAAACGATCAGGATCGTTTTATAGTTCACTCACGTACGACCAGCTTTTCTATTGATGGTGTGAGCGGTGTTCGTGACCCAAAAGGTATGTTTGGTGATAAATTAGGTGTGGAAATGCATGTAACATCTGCATTACTAAGTCCGCTTAGGAATTTACAAACATGCATTAATCGATGTCACCTTAATATGGCCGGAGTTGTATTCTCCCCCTATGCGTCAGGTCTTTCAACACTAGTTTCTGACGAACTTGAACTTGGCAGTATTTGCATAGATATGGGTGGTGGAATAACTAGTGTTGCTGCGTTTCAGGATAATGCATTTATATACGGTGATATGATTCCTTACGGCGGTCATCATGTTACAAAAGATATAGCCCATGGTCTTTCAACTCCCTTGCCTGCAGCGGAACGTCTTAAAACATTATTTGGAAATTGTTTATCTGAGGTATCGACCGTGCGTAATCACATTGATGTTACCCAAATAGGGGATGGTGGTCAAGAAAGTGTCACAACTATCCCACGACGAATGCTAACATCAATTATAGAGCCTCGGGTCGAGGAAATTTTTGAAATTATCAGGGACAAAATTAAAGAAGCTGGTCTTGAAAATACAGCAGGTAGAAGGTTAATAATTACTGGTGGTGCAAGTCAACTAGGTGGTGTGGAGGAATTAGCTAAAAAAGTATTCAAATGCCAGGTTAGGTTGGGCCGCCCTCTAAATATTGATGGGTTGGCTGATACAACTGCAGGGGCTGGTTTTGCAACGAGTGCGGGGCTTCTATGGTATGCAACATTAAAGCCTGAAGAACTCCATTTTATAGATAAGAGAAAAACAAACAAGGGTATTATCGAAAATATCAGTAATTGGTTTAAAAATAATTTTTAGTACAAAAAATTATTTAAAGACGAAAAATTTGTAAAAATAT
>Ga0209482_1000091_pt1 | contig 73551 bp, 56 predicted proteins | sample CoawatmetaG10DNA_FD_187512 | JGI IMG/M metagenome (GOLD analysis project Ga0209482, IMG submission 187512) | Marine microbial communities from the West Antarctic Peninsula - Coastal water metaG104-DNA (SPAdes) (version 2) | ecosystem: Environmental > Aquatic > Marine > Coastal ...
ATTTTCCTATTTATGACATAAAAACCTTAATTACTATTAATTTTGATGGGGATTATAAGATTCAGCTTGCTTCGATATTGGCCGTCGTAATCGGTAGTTCTGCGAACGACCGATCTAACCCCACTTAAAATTGTTCGTTAGACCGAATTAAAAGGCAGCTCAGTTTTATATTTAACCTGCTTTAATGCAAAGCTGGATTGGATATTTGAAACACCCTTAATGGTAGATAACTTTTGTACAATAAACGCTTCTAAAGTAGCAATATCACGCACTAACAAACGGATTAAATAATCACTATTACCGGTCATTAGGTAGCATTCCATGACCTCAGGATAGCGCTGCATCTGCGCCTCAAAACTTTCTAGCGCTCTTTCGACCTGTCGCTCCAAGGTTATCTGGATAAAAACATTAATTAATAGACCGACACTGCTCGGCCTCACCAAGGCGACATAGCGATCAATAATCCCTCGCTGCTCCAGAGAGCGAACTCGACTTAAGCAAGGCGACGGCGACAATCCAACGCGACCTGCCAAATCGACATTAGATAATTTCCCTGACTGCTGTAATTCACGCAAAATCCTTAAATCTATGGAATCAATCTTATTAATCGGCATATTATGCTGCTTTTTTAGGCGATAAAGGATCATTTATGCCTCATAGAGTCTCATATTGATGCTAAAACGGCAACACATGCTAAAGAATTTTCCTTACAATCTTCTTTTCTTGGTCATGCATGCAACCTTATGAAGCTTTCGAATTACGGCATTAAATTGATCGATAGTGATCCTACCGAAACTAAAGAGTGGATCGATTCCATATCGGCCGTCACTTCAGTGCAAGGGGTTGAGCGAGCTCAATTTCTAATTCGGCAGCTTGAGGAGATCGTTAGAAATAGCGGATTTACGGCAAGCGGGCAACCATTTTCAGCTTATCGCAACTCTATCCCATTGGAGCAACAAGGGTCCTATCCAGGTAATTTAGAGCTGGAAGAACGAATTACCGCGATTACCCGATGGAATGCGTTGGCGATGGTCATGCGTGCCAACAGAGCCTATGGCGGGCTTGGCGGTCATATTGCTAGTTATGCCTCTGCCGCCGAGATTTTTGAAACCGGATTTAATCATTTCTTTCGCGCCCAAACTGATGATTTTGGCGGTGATTTAGTTTACTTTCAGCCTCATTCTGCTCCAGGTGTCTATGCCAGAGCCTTTTTAGAAGGCCGACTAGATGAAGAGCAACTTTCAAACTATCGACAAGAAGTTGCTGGCAAAGGGCTTTGCTCTTATCCTCACCCTTACTTGATGCCTGATTTTTGGCAGTTCCCGACAGGCTCGATGGGGATCGGGCCCATCAGCGCTGTCTATCAAGCCCGCTACATGCGATATCTTGAAGGCCGTGGCTTAGCGGAAACAGCAGGGCGCCATGTATGGGGAGTTTTTGGTGACGGCGAAATGGATGAGCCTGAATCCATCGGCGGCCTGACCCTTGCCGCACGCGAAGGGCTAGATAACCTTACCTTTATTGTTAACTGTAATTTACAACGATTAGACGGCCCGGTTCGTGGTAACGGGCAAATTATTCAAGAACTAGAAAGCCTATTTATCGGGGCTGGCTGGAACGTCATTAAAGTCCTTTGGGGCTCTGAATGGGATAGCCTTTTCGCACACGATACTAATCAGGTTTTACTGCGACGCTTTGCGGAAACAGTCGATGGTGAATACCAAGATTTAGGTTCTAAAGATGGAGATTACAACCGCGTTAAATTCTTTGATGCCGATCCAGACACCAAAGATCTTGTTGCCCACATGACTGATGCCGAAATCAACAAATTAAAACGTGGTGGTCATGATCTACGTAAGTTACATGCAGCCTTTGCAGCAGCGAAAGCTCATAAAGGCGCTCCTACGGTTATATTAGCCAAGACTAAAAAAGGCTTTGGTATGGGCGGCGCAGGGGAAAGCCGCATGTCCTCGCATCAAGCTAAAACTATTGATATGACGTCGTTAGCCGCTTTTCGAGATCGGTTTTCACTGCCCCTGAGCGACAATGATCTTGAATCTCTGAACTTTTATAAGCCAGCCGACGATAGTGAAGAGATGATCTATATGCGTGCGCGTCGCGTCGCGCTGGGGGGGCATCTCCCCTCACGGAAAGCGGCGCAAAAAGACGAGTCAAGCGCTGATAAAAAAGCCTCGTTGATCCCGCAGATTAATCAATATGCAAAGTTCGCGCTGCATGCTGATGAAAAATCGATGTCTACCACAATGGCTGCTGTTCGCATGCTCGGAGCCTTATTAAAAGATAAGTCTCTCGGCCCCAAAATTGTTCCCATCGTAGCCGATGAAGCGAGAACCTTTGGTATGGATAACCTGTTCCGGCAAATAGGCATCTACTCCCCTCTTGGTCAGCTTTATACACCCGAAGATTCTGAGTCTATGATGTTTTATAAGGAAGCCAAAAATGGTCAGCTATTAGAGGAAGGGATCAATGAGGCCGGTGCCATCTCATCGTGGGCTGCAGCTGCAACCTCATATTCTGTGCATGATACTCCCACCTTACCTTTTTATATTTACTACTCGATGTTTGGATTTCAACGCGTTGGTGATCTAATCTGGGCTGCAGCGGATCAGCGGGCTAGAGGCTTTCTATTAGGCGCAACTGCCGGCCGAACAACACTCTCAGGTGAAGGTTTACAGCATCAAGATGGCAGCAGTCATATCGTCGCTTCGACTGTTCCAAACTGCCGAGCCTATGATCCTGCCTATGCCTATGAGTTGGCATTGATTATGGATCATGGAATGCGCCAGATGATGGAGCGAAACGTCGATGAGTTTTATTACATCACTGTGATGAATGAGAATTACGCTCAACCCAATATGCCTAAAGGAGTGGAGGATGATATCCTTCGAGGTCTCTACCAGGTGGGGACACAAGGTGACAAAGAAGCCCATATAAGAGTTCGCCTAATCGGCTCCGGCACCATACTTAATGAAGTTATTGCTGCCGCCGACAGTCTACTTAATGATTTTAATATCGCGAGCGATATTTTTAGTGCAACCAGTTTCACAGAGTTAGAGCGTGAGGCTCGAGCTATAGAACGAACGAATCGTCTTTCACCCAGCAAGACGCCAAAAATCAGTCATGTCCAGGCTTGTTTACCCGGAGATCTTCCTATTATTGCAGCGACAGATTATGTCCGAGCATTGCCTCAATTAATTGGCCCCTATGTAGAGGGGCGACTCGTTGCCTTAGGGACTGACGGCTTTGGCCGCAGTGACAAACGAGCCGTACTGCGTAAATTTTTTGAAGTAGACAGTAATAGTATCGTTATCGCTGCTATTGAAGCACTTGCCAAAGCGGAAATAATCGAATATTCAGTGCTAACAGCTGCACTAAAACGGTATGAAATAGATGGGGATACGCCAGCACCATGGACTATTTGAATTGTCTTTGCAGATAACTTCAGCCCGATAGCAACAGAGCATAACCATTATGTCGCTCTATACCTAGAGGCCTATTTTTCCTATACTGCGCGCCGTAACGATACCCAGTTTAGGATACCTTTTTAGACAGGATTGCTTCATGGCAAAGGTAATGACAGAAACAGTGACCGAAGTGCACCACTGGAACGAAACCTTGTTTAGTTTTAAAACAACTCGTGATGCGGGCTTTAGGTTTGAAAATGGCCATTTTGTGATGATCGGCCTTGAGTATGAAGGCAAGCCCTTAATGCGCGCTTACAGCATTGTCAGTGCTAACTATGAAGATGAATTAGAGTTTTTTAGCATTAAAGTAACAAACGGACCCCTAACATCAAAACTGCAGCACCTAAGTGTCGGCGATAAAGTATTGATTGGTAGCAAGCCTACCGGAACTCTGGTCGCTGACCATTTACTGCCAGGAAAAAATCTCTACCTAATTGGCACAGGGACAGGCTTAGCGCCTTTCTTAAGTATTATAAAGGACCCAGAGATTTACGATCGATTCGACACTATTATTCTCGCCCATGGGGTTCGCTATGTCTCTGAACTGGCCTACAGCGACTATATTCAACACGAACTAACTGAGCATGAATATTTTGGTAACTTAGTGAAGAAAAAACTAAGGTACTACCCTTTGGTGACACGAGAGCCCTTTAAGAACAATGGGCGCATAACCGACATGATGACGTGCGGTAAATTATTTCTAGATCTCGATTTACCCTTGCCTAATAAAAAAGATGACCGCTTTATGTTGTGCGGAAGCCCCAGCATGCTCAAAGACATGGGGTCTATTTTAGACGCTCGCGGCTTTTCTGAAACACGCGCAGGGGAAATGGGCGAATATGTTATTGAACGCGCATTTGTCGACAAATAAGGGGCATTTGACGTTCTCTGAGACAAAAAAAACGGCCACAAAAAGTGGCCGTTTTTAGTTTCATCTGTCTTTACGGGCTAACCGTGAATGCACCGCGCATGCTGTACGAATGTCCTGGGAAAGAACAGAAGAAAGTATAAGCATCGCCACTCGCCAATCCTGCCGTGGAGAAGGTCACACTCGCACTCTCACCTCCGCCGATCACAGATGTTACGGCCAATACCCTTGCATCGCCCGGCGGGACATAATTACTCACCAATCCAGCACTCATGCCTTCAGTGGCAAGCGCCTGCACATCAGCATCAGCCGATAATACCCAGTTATGCCCCATTATGTTTGCGGGTAATTTCCCGGTATGCTTAAGATTAACCGTTATTGACTCACAGCTTTTCTCTACCGCCATATCTGGAGTGCTGAATTTAAGATAATCGCCCACCTCAACATCAAAACTACAGGCGGCCTGAGAAAGGCTAGTAAATGATACTACCCCAACTAAAATAAAAAATTTCGTGATCTGCTTCATAAAGACTCCATTGTAAAAGTTAATTAACCTTGTGAGTGTAGCTTACGAATTCCAAAAGTAATTGGATGAAAACTATTTTTTAACAACTATTGTATCCTTATTGCTTTGCTCTTACAGGTAACTGGTGAAAACCCATATTGTAAAGTGTAAAACTGAATTTATCTGCGTACTGCTCTATAATTTTCGATACTGGAGTTCCTGACCCATGCCCGGCATTGGTCTCAATTCGAATCAACGTGGGACTTTGACCTGCTTGTTTTTCTTGTAATTGTGCTGCAAATTTAAATGAATGGGCGGGAACAACCCTATCATCATGATCCCCTGTAGTCACTAAGGTCGCGGGGTATTCTATTCCTTTGTTAACGTTATGTACTGGGGAATAACCTTTCAGATATTCAAACATCTCTGGACTTTGCTCTGATGTACCATAGTCGTAGGCCCACCCCGCGCCCGCGGTAAAAGTGTGATATCTCAGCATATCCATAACTCCGACGCCTGGAAGAGCAACAGCCATTAAACTAGGTCTTTGGGTCATCACAGCTCCAACCAAGAGACCTCCATTAGATCGTCCGTTAATTGCCAAATAATCACTAGAGGTATAGTCATTATCGATGAGATATTCCGCGGCGGCGATAAAGTCGTCAAACACATTTTGTTTGTTGAATTGAGTTCCCGCATCGTGCCACTGCTTGCCATACTCGCCACCGCCACGCAGATTCGGCACCGCATACACACCCCCCTGTTCTAACCAAAATGCGTTGGCAATGCTAAATGAAGGCGTCAGGCTGATGTTAAAGCCGCCATAGCCATATAGGATGGTTGGATTTTTACCATTTAAAACCAAACCTTTTTTATGGGTAATCATCATTGGGATTTGGACACCATCCTTTGAAGTGTAAAAATGCTGAGAGGAAATATAATCTTCGCTAGCAAACCCAGCACCTGATTCTTCAAATACTGTAGATGTATTTTCCTCTACATCGAACTCGAAAATAGTTGGCGGCGTATTGTAATTAGTAAAAGAATAATACAGCTTAGTATCTTCTCTATTGCCGCCAATGGCACTTGCGCTTCCCAGACCAGATAATTTGACCTCGCCAAGCCGATTACCTTGATAGTCATACTGATAAACCTTTGAAAGCGCATTCACCATATATTCTACGAAGAAATACCCACCACCAGTTGATGCCGACAGCACATGCTCAGTCTCAACAATAAAGTCCTCCCATTTTTCAGGTGTTGGATTTACCGCATCAACCGTCACAATGCGCTGATTGGGCGCGTCTCGGTCGGTCACTATGTACAGCTGAGTTCCGATATTATCAATGACATAGGCTTCTGAATTAGTGTCATCTAAAATTGTCACCAGTGGCGAGTTAGGCACAGTTAAATCTTTCAGGTAAAGATCGTTCCCAGACGTTGACACTGCGCCAGATATCACTAAATATCGGCCATCTTCGGTAACATCTCCGCCTACATAGCGGCGCTTCTGTTCAGGGGTACCACCAAAAATAATCTTGTCTTGTTGTTGGGCAGTCCCCAACTTATGGTAGTAAAGCTTATGCTGATCTGTTTTTGCTGAAAGCTCACTACCCTCAGGCTTTTCATAACTTGAATAAAAGAATCCGTCTTGCCCACTCCAGGCAATTCCAGAAAACTTCACATCAACAATAGGAGCTTCTAAGCGCTGCTTAGTCTCCACATTAACGGTAATAATTTTTCGCCAGTCACTACCTGCTTCTGAAATAGAATAGGCCGCAAGCGAACCATCACCAGAGAAACTCAATGTTGATAACGAGGTGGTTCCCTCTTCGCTAAACGTATTGGGGTCTAAGAATACTTCCGGTTCGCCATTATCTTCGTAGCGATAAACAACATATTGATTTTGCAGTCCGGTGTTTCTATAAAAGTAAGTGTAAGCCCCTTCTTTGAAGGGGGCGCTAACTTTCTCGTAATCCCATAGAAGTTCTAAACGTTTCCTAACGGCCTCTCGATAAGGAATCTTACTTAGATAGGCAAAGGTGACTGCATTTTGTGCTGCCACCCAAGCCCCAGTCTCTGCGCTCATGTCATCTTCTAACCAACGGTATGGATCAGCAACGGGCGTATCAAAATAATGATCAATCACCTCATCTTTGCGGGTTTCTGCGTACACGCTGAAACCCACCTGGAGCTCACCATTTTTTTGACGATCCCCATTCTCCAGGCAAGCACTCAGCAAAAATCCAAGTCCAAGCATTCCCAATAGTGATACGCCCTTAAGTGCTGTCATTTTTAGTCCTTGATAAAGTGGCTAGTCCAGAGATCATGATATCCCCGTATACCTTGTAGTATAAATCATGAAGATTAACGACTTCGAATATTTATTAAGTCTACTTGAGATATAAGTCGCCTAGGAAAAAAAACGTTTTCTATTGGTATTTACATGCTGCGCGAAAAATAAAATTGTTCTTGTAATATTGATAATTGAAGTCAAGAATGCGGTACGAAAATTCGATTTTAAAATATTTTAGGCATTTACTGTTTTCACAAAAATCGATGATAGCCAAGACAAAATATTTCTCAGGAGAGCTACAATGAAAAATTGGTCCATTCTACTTATTATCCTCTGCCTAGCCGCTTGCCAAGGTGAAGAAAATTCAAATAGCAACAAAAAATCAGGCTCCTCTATCGAAGGAATTGAATTCGTTGAGGAAGTGATTGGCGAGAATGGTAAGACTATTATCCCTTATCAAAAGTTTGTGCTAGGGAATGGTTTAACTCTGATTTTACATTCAGACAATTCAGACCCTTTAGTTCACGTCGACATCACCTATCATGTGGGGTCAGGAAGAGAAGATTTGGGCAACTCTGGATTTGCTCACTTTTTCGAACATATGATGTTCCAGGGCTCAGAAAACGTCGCTGACGAACAGCACTTTAAGTTAGTCACCGAGGCAGGTGGCACAATGAATGGAACAACTAATACTGATCGCACCAATTACTTTGAAACAGTTCCAGCCAATCAATTAGAGAAAATGCTTTGGCTTGAAGCCGACCGAATGGGCTTTTTGGTGGATGCCGTTACCCAAGAAAAATTTGAGGTACAACGTGAAACTGTGAAAAATGAGCGCGGTCAGCGTGTCGACAATCGACCTTATGGCCGCCTTAATGAGCGAGTGTCTGAAGCGCTTTACCCTGCTGGCCACGCCTATTCATGGCCAGTAATCGGTTACTTGGATGACTTAAATCGCGTCAATGTGAACGATTTAAAAGCCTTCTTTCTTCGATGGTACGGACCCAATAATGCGACACTCACCATTGGCGGTGACATTAATATTACCGAGACATTAGTTCTGGTTAAAAAATACTTTGGTTCAATCCCTCGGGGTCCCGAAGTGGCCATGCCAGAAAAACCAGTGTTTGAGATTACTGAAGATCGTTATATCTCGATGGAAGACAACGTTCATCTGCCACTCCTTTACATGACTTATCCAACAGTTTCACTGCGTCATGCGGACGAAGCCCCTTTGGATGTCTTGTCCAGCATATTGGGCGGGGGAAAGGCATCTCTACTGTATAAAAACTTAGTCAAAACACAATTTGCAGTGCAAGCTGAAGTGAGCCATCCCTGCGCTGAGTTGAGCTGTACTTTTAGCTTATACGCACTACCACATCCCGCTTCCGGAAAATCACTCTCTGACATTGAAAACGTTATCCGCGACACCTTGGTTGAATTCGAACAGCGAGGTGTTGAAGATGATGATTTGCTAAAGGCTAAAGCTGATATGGAAGCCTCATTTATCTTTGGTCTGCAAAGTGTGTCAGGCAAAGTAAGCCAGTTAGCCGCTAATCAAACCTTCTCGAACAACCCTAACTACATTGCACAAGACATAGCCCGCTACAATAATGTAACCAAAGAAGATGTTATGCGTGTCTTTAAAAAATACATTAAAAATCAGCATGGCGTGATAATGAGCGTGGTACCTAATGGCCAACTAAGCGCAATAGCGGCAAAAGATAATTTTGTGCCTGGCCCAAGAAGCTCAGGAGACGGAGCCTCCACCTCTGCAGATGATATTGCTGTGCGCAAAGGAGTCGATGATTTTGATCGAAGTATAATTCCCATTGCAGGTGCTAACAAAGCCGTCGATATTCCAGAAATGTGGCAGCATAATTTTGATAATGGCATATCCATTCTAGGCGCTCAAAGCAGCGAGACCCCGACTACGTCGGTATTACTAAAAATTCCTGCTGGCCACTACTACAATGCCAAAAATACAGCAGGTACCGCTGGCTTAGTTGCTAGCATGCTTAAAGAATCAACAACGGAACGTAGTGCCGAAGAAATGAGTAAGGCCCTGCAAAAGCTTGGCAGTTCAATTTACATCTCTGCCGGCAACCTTTACTTAAATATTAATATTAGTTCACTGACTAAAAATTTAGATGCGACCCTAACCCTAGTCAATGAACAACTTAGAGCCCCTGCGTTTCTGGAAAGTGAATTCGAGCGTTTAAAGAGCAATGCCATTCAAGGCGCACTAAATAATAGGAAAGATGCTGGTTATTTAGCCTCCACAGCCTATCGTCAACTGCTGAACGCTGACAATATTGCTGCTATGCCAAGCTCTGGTAATGAAAAATCGCTTACCAATATCTCATTGGATGATGTGAAAGCGTTTTATCAACAACAGGTAAAACCTTTTGGCGGACAGTTGATTGCGGTATCTGACTTAGGTCAGGCGGAACTGACTAAATCACTTTCTATATTGGAAGACTGGGAAGGAAAAGCTGTCGATCTAAATTTATCTCTGCCAGAAGGTGACGGTAAAATGGGTGTGATTTATCTGGTCAATAAAGATGATGCCGCTCAATCTGCTATTCGAATAGGAAAGCGCTCCATGACTGAAGATATTACCGGTGAATACTACAAGTCATCGCTAATGAATTTCGCGCTTGGTGGGGCCTTTAACAGTCGCATTAATTTAAATCTGCGAGAAGATAAAGGCTACACCTATGGTGCTAGATCCTATTTTAATGGTGGCAAATTGTCTGGTTATTACACCGCGACCGCAGAAGTACGAGCGGATGCAACGGATAAGTCTATTGCCGAATTCATTAATGAGATCAAAGACTATTCTGAACGTGGCATTACGGATGATGAGTTGATGTTTATGCGTAATTCAATCAATCAAAAAGACGCTCTGAAATATGAAACCCCGAGAGCCAAGTTAGCCTTCTTGGCGCAGATTTTAGAACACGACCTAACCCCAGACTTTGTGCGTCAGCGCTCTGAAATAGTGACCAACATCACTAAAGCTGAGATCAATGCGCTCGCCAAAAAGCACCTCTCCGTTGACGATATGTTAATGGTTGTTGTTGGTGATGCAAAGACTCTGCGACCCCAACTTAAAGCCCTTGGGTATAAAGTCTTGGATTATCAAATCTAGAGGTTAGGGATCTAATGTGGGGGACTAGTATGCTCTAGTCCCTTTTCGTCTGCCGATTAGCCTTTGCCTTAGGCGCACAAACAAAAGACTAATCCAAGACTGACTGGACAAGAGTAACCCGATAATGATTAGTCTCGTCGATTGCCGCTCCATACCCTGTTCCTCAAGTTAGTCAAAATCGTGTAATTATCCTATATCGGTTATATTGCAAATCTTAAGGGACTCTTAACATTGCTTATAAAAGGACTCTATAAATGAAACATTTATTTAAACTCGACAATCAGCAATCAGCTGAAATGCTCAGTGAAGATCTAGAGGGTTGGACGATCGTCAAAGGTGAGCCAACCATGAAAACTTGGGTGCTTCATACCTCAAATGATGGCAGCATGATTTCTGGCATCTGGACGGCTACTCCGGGAACCTACCATGCAACCTATTCAGAGTATGAATTTGTTCATCTCATAGAAGGCAGAATCACCATCACACCCGACGACGAGGAGCCCATTAATGTGGGCCCTGGGGATGCCTTTGTGGTCGAAGCCGGATTTAAAGGTACCTGGGAAATCTTAGAATCCGTGATTAAACACTTCGATATTAAACTATAACCGTCCCCCTTATCGTGTAATAACAATAGCTAGGGCCATCTTTAGATTACATTTTATGGAATCTGTCATTTTTGGACTGCTAAGCCCAAACATCAGAGTTTCTAATCTCTCTTTGTTAGTCTTTTAAGTACATTAATTAAATAAAGCAGACAAAGGCCCCGTAATACCGATGGAGGACTCAACCAATGGCACAAAAGATGACCAGCATGCCAACCAAGCTAAGCGCACTGCGAGAATTATTGAAGATGGTGAGACTGAATTTGCCGCCTTTATGAGCAAGCCTAAGTAGGCCTAAGCAGCTTTTCTCTGTAGCCTACACCCTTATTCCAAGTGGTAATTTATGTCGCACCTTGCCTGATAGAGAGAACAACGCATTGGCAACTGCAGGTGCAATAACAGGTGTGGCCGGCTCGCCAACTCCAGTTGGTGGCTCAGCAGAGGCTATAATATGCACATCAACCGCAGGCATATCTCTCATCCGTACCACCTTCTGAGCATCAAAATTACTTTCAACGACGGCACCATTGTCGATAGTTATTTCACTCATTAAGGCTGGCGATAGGCCATAACCTATACCCCCCTCCATTTGCGCCCTAATAATATCTGGATTGATCGCCACCCCGCAATCAACTGCACAAACAACCTTATCGACTTTGTATTGGCCTTGACCATCGACAACAAGTTCAGCGACCTGGGCAACATAGGACCCAAACGATTTGTGGACTGCCACACCCCGTGAGCGATTAGCAGGTAAAGCACTGCCCCAATCTGACTTCTCCGCAGCTAAGTCCAGTACGGCCTTATAACGGGGATCATCACCCAAATGAGCACGACGGAATACTAAAGGATCTTGGCCTGCTGCTGCTGCCAGTTCATCCATAAATGCTTCCGTCGAATAGGCTGTATGCGTTGACCCCACGCTGCGCCACCACAAGACAGGCACCTGAGACTCAACAGTCTTGAGCTGTACTTCAAAATTAGGGATGGTGTAAGGTAAACTGGTTGCGCCCTCTACCGACGTGCTATCAATGCCATTCGTGATGAAAGCCGCATAGACAGAATCAGACATAACCGACTGTCCCACTATTTTATGCTGCCACGCAATAATCTTACCCTGGCTATCTAAACCAGCCCTTAGTTTATGGAAATACATAGGGCGAAAATAACCTGCATTAGTATCATCTTCACGGGTCCAAACAAGTTTTATTGGCACTGGCTGGCCGTTCTGTTTGGCTATGTGTGCTGTTTCAACGACATAATCAGAATTCTTGTTTGACCGACGACCAAAACTGCCACCAGCAAACAAGGTATTTACCTTGACGTTGCCAGGTAATGTCCACAAGGCCGCTGCAATACCAAGTTGGTCTCCTGTGGGTGACTGAGACCCATTCCAGACCTCAACGCCGTCGTCAGTAATCTGAACAACACAATTCATAGGCTCCATCGTGGCATGGGCTAGATAAGGAAATTCGTAGTCAGCCTCAATGATCTTAACTGCACGTTTAAATGCGCCGTCCAAATCTCCGTGAGTATGAGCTTTCAGGCCCTCATCATCGCCAACCTTCCGATAACGCTGCATGAGTTCCACAGAACTTTCGGTCATCGCTTCACTGTAATCCCAGTCAATAGTTAGTGCGTCACGACCTTTTTTGGCATTCCAAAATGTGTCGGCAATCACCGCTACCCCATTAGGAACCTCTACGACATTTACCACCCCCTTTACTGCCGTGGCTTTCTTCTTAGAAAAAGACTTAACTTTGGCGCCAAACCGCGGAGGGTGGGCAACCACCGCTGTGAGCATGCCTGGTAGTTTTATATCTTGGGTGAAAATGGCGGTGCCATCGGTTTTTCCTAGATCTTTACGTGGTAGGTTATCTAAACCAATTAAAATAAAGTCTTTAGGATCTTTTAAATTCACTTTGTCAGGCACTGGTTGGTTGCTTGCAGCCTCTGCCAACTCACCAAAACTGGCCGAAACACCGCTTTTATGCGATACCACGCCTTTACTCACGATTATTTGACTCGCGGGCACACTCCATTGTTGTGCCGCTGCAGCCACCAACATATGACGCGCACTAGCGCCGGCCTCACGCATTTGCATATACGAATTAGCGATTGCAGTACTGCCCCCTGTGCCCTGAGTGCCCCAGCTTCCATTGGCATATAGTTTTCGATTAGCGGGTGCTGCCTCAGAAACGATTTGCCCCCAATCGGCATCCATCTCTTCAGCTGCAATCGTTGCAAGACCTGTGAACGTACCTTGGCCAAACTCAATATGTTTAATAATTATAGTCACGGTATTGTCTGGGCTAATACGTACAAAAGCATTAGCCATAAGCTCTCCCTCAGCAACATCGGGAGTAAATCCAGCGGCAACACAGCCAGGTAAAGTCATAGCTAGGGTAAAGCCAGCACCTATGGTGGCACTCTTTTTGAAGAAAACACGACGAGAAATCGATACCGCATCAGCGATCTTCGGCTCTTTGATATATCTCATGCTTCAGACCTCCTTGACGCTAATAGTGCGCGACGCGTGTTTCACCGCATTACGTATGCGTGCGTAGGTAGCGCACCGGCAAATATTCCCAGACAACGCCGCGTCAATATCAGCATCATTGGGCGTAGGATTTGTTTTTAACAAAGCAGTTGCCGACATAATTTGCCCCGATTGGCAGTACCCACATTGCACTACCGCTAGTTCATCCCAAGCTGCTTGAATCGCTTTGCCTTCCATTGAATCCAATCCTTCGATAGTGGTGATCTCTTGATCACCAATGGAACCTATCGGCATAACACAGGAGCGCACTGGTTGCCCATTTAAATGGACGGTGCACGCCCCGCAACTGGCAATACCACAACCAAATTTGGTGCCGGTCATTCCAACGTGATCTCTAATAGCCCACAGCAAAGGAGTATCCGGCTCCGTATCTACACTGTGCTTTTTACCATTGATCTTTAAAGATATAGCCATCTGTATATTCCTGTTTCAACGAGTTACCACACTTAAAGCAATAATTTTCATAGCGTATAGAGATTATCTAACGTTTTCCAGCTTACTTTAGATCGCTTTAAGATAATCTAGCGCACCCTTAACCGCAGCAACCTGCGCCATGATGCAATTTTCATTATCTACCCGCGGGCTGTCTGGATAGACTTCGGTAGTCGTCACAAAAGGTGCATCGGTAAATCCAGCGCACAAGCCAAGACCTTTAATAGGGTAATTTATCACGCCCCGCTGGCCTATTTTAGCACCAATTAAATAGTCATTTTCATCTGACGGGGCTATGTGGGTTACTTTTTCAACGGCATCAATAATTGCCTTCTGAAACTCTGGTACCAGATTTTCGCTATCACCCACACCGTAGAAACCATCAGGGATTTCCCACAACGCTTGTTCAACAGCATCACGAGCTTCTAAGGCTGGCCTAAATTCAGAGTTGTCAGTGTCTGTCGTTTCATGTAAATCAAGGTGGGTAAGTATAGGAACAGTAAGACCTATAATGTAGCTCATAATGCAGCTGGCTTCTTCTACTGCTGTACCAAGTTTAAAAGACCGATTAGGATCAATGGCATTAGGGTTCCAACGATTAATCGTTTCATATCCCCAGGGACTGATGCAGGGTGCCACGACAAAATTATAGGTGTCGGCGTAAAATGCCAACATAGTCTCGACGAACCTCAGAGCGCCTTGCACACCACTAGTCTCATAGCCATGTACACCGCCTGTAATAAATACTGTGGGTTTATCGTCTTGCCAGTTTTTCGTTTTGATCACCCATAGGGTATAGGTGTCTGGATCAATAGACAGAGCGCCATATTGCTCGACAATGACCAACTCTGATAAGTCCTGGCCTATCGCCTCTATCTTAGTCACTACCTGTTGCTGGTAGGAACGTTTAATTGTTTGCTGGCTTAGCCAAACTGCTTTTTCTTCATCTCGCCATGGTTTTCCGGGGGTTCCGATCGCATAATCTTGCTGTGATGCCCTCTTTTTCTTATCCATTTAGGTCTCCTTAAAGATCTTCACCACTAGCTCACCCTGTTTTTATTGAAACATATCGTTTTTCTAGTGGATTACTCTAAGAAATCATAACACTAACCCCAGCTAAATGATTATTAGAGCCTATCGGAAAGATAGTTTATATGTCAGGGCTGAAAATTTTGAGACTGGTTATAATGCGTTCGTTAATAAGGTCAATATCCCTTTTTAACGACCCTAGTAAAAAACCATAGTGAAGTGTTTAGTTTAAACAGTTGAGCTATTAAATAACCAAGGAGCGACTTTTCGGTGCTGTTCTTCAAATCTTATTATTGTATCTTGATGGCTTAGAGTTAGGCTTATGGCATCGGAACCATTTAATAGTTGCTCTCGCTGAGGAGGGTCAATATCGAACGGTAGGTGTGTCCCATCGAGTAAAAGTATGCTTTGAAGCTCGAGATTTATTTGCAGTTCATACCCCTCATGAGTATCTATCTGATCAAATAGGCTAGAAACATGTTGGCTAGACAGCTGAATAGGTAAAACGCCATTTTTAAAACAATTATTGTAAAAAATATCAGCAAAACTAGGTGCAATCACTACTTTTATTCCAAAATCACGGATGGCCCATGGCGCATGTTCTCTGCTAGATCCGCAACCAAAGTTATCTCCGGCAACCAATATGCTGCCTCCTTTATAGCGAGATACGTTTAAAACAAAGTCGGGATTAATTGTGCGTGTCGAAGTATCGGTATTGATATCACCCTCATCTAAATACCGTAATCCGTCAAATAGCCAATCTCCATAACCGGTCTTTTTAATCGATTTTAAATATTGTTTAGGTAACATCACATCAGTATCGATGTTAGCTCGGTTAAATGGGATAACCAATCCTCGATGTGTTTTAAATGCTTCCATGATAATTTATATGATCTCTCTAATATCAATAAAATGTCCGGCCAGAGCTGCTGCGGCTGCCATTTGAGGGCTTACTAAATGGGTGCGACTACCACGCCCCTGTCTACCTTCAAAATTGCGGTTTGAGGTTGATGCACAATGTTCACCGGGCAATGATTTATCAGAATTAATAGCCACACACATCGAACATCCTGGGTCTCGCCATTCAAACCCAGCATCGAGAAGTACTTTATCTAAACCTTCATCTTCAGCTTGTTGCTTGACCAACCCAGATCCAGGCACCACCATAGCCTGTTTTATGCTTTTGGCAATGTGCTTCCCTTTTACTATCTCAGCAACGCTGCGGATATCTTCGATACGTGAATTCGTGCAGGAACCAACAAATATGCGGTCTAATGGAACATCCGTTATTTTTTGCCCAGCGATTAAGCCCATATAGTTTAGCGCTTGAAAATAATTTTCACGCGCATCAGGGGTCTCCTGTTGAGACGGATCTGGCACAGTGCCATTGATTGGAATCACCATTTCAGGCGAAGTACCCCAGCTAACATGGGGCGAAATATCTGTGGCGTCAAATTCATAGATAGCATCAAATTTAGCACCTACATCACTGTGTAGATTTTCCCAAGATCTGCGTGCCTGACGCTCTAAATCACGTTTGGGTGAATGAGCTCGTCCCCGTATATAGTCGAATGTCACCTCATCATAAGCTATCATCCCAACGCGAGACCCGGCCTCAATAGCCATATTACAAATAGTCATCCTACCCTCCATCGACAGCGCTCTAATGGCTGAACCGGCAAATTCAGTTGCCATTCCAGTCGCACCAGCTGTTCCGATCTTCCCAATGATATAAAGAATCATATCCTTGGCGCTAACCCCTCTTGGAAGATCGCCTTCAATATTAATCAGCATGTTGCCAAACTTTTTTTGAGCTACACATTGTGTAGCAAGAACATGTTCCACATCGGAGGTACCGATGCCTTGCGCAAGGCATGCAAAGGCTCCATGAGTCGAGGTATGGGAGTCACCACAGACCAAGGTCATGCCCGGCAGCGTCAATCCTTGTTCCGGTCCAATAACATGAACAATACCCTGTCGAATATCATTGAGCTTATACTCCCTGATTCCAAATTCACTGCAATTACTATCAAGCGCTAATATTTGAATTCTAGAGACGGCGTCCTCAACCCCTTCCATTCCGGCTTGGCGCTGGGTTGTAGGCACGTTGTGGTCAGGTGTTGCAATGCATGAATCAACCCTCCATGGTTTTCGATTATTTTCACGTAATCCTTCAAAAGCCTGTGCTGATGTAACTTCATGGAGGATATGTCTATCGATATAAAGAAGGGAGGTGCCATCCTTCATTTGAGTCACCTCGTGCATATCCCATAACTTGTCATAAAGCGTTTTAGGTTTCATCTCAAGCGCCCCAATAATACTTATTGATCGGTTAGCAAACGTAATCGAACCAGTAAATCTGACAGTAAGACAACATCTGCATACTTTTTATTAAGGTCATAGAGGCTAGCCTCATGAACCGCCAGATCTCTATCACCAACGGCTTCTCTGGGGATGAGTACCGCATAGTTGTGCTGAAGGCCATCAACTACAGTTGCCCTGACGCAACCGCTAGTAGTTAATCCGGTCACCACTAATGAGTCCGCGCCGCAAGCCATAAGTTGATTGGCCAAGTCAGTTCCAAAGAAAGCGCTAGCCCATTGTTTCTCAATCAAGGGTTCGCTGACACGCCGCTCTAGGGCAGCATCAACCTTAATCCAGTGGGAATTTGGCTGTAGACACTCCAAGGCAGGTAATTTTTGCCGAAAGATAGTGGCCTGGCTTTCATGGTAATAAACCACTGTCGTAAAAAAAATAGGGAGTTTTTGTCGACGAAACTCCGCAAGTAACGCCTTATTAGCACTCACCACCTCTGGACAGGCTGTGCCCAGGGCACAATCTGGATCTGTAAACCCATTCACCACATCTACAACGATGAGAGCTGGCTTTGAACCCACGTTAAGTGTCCTAGAAACTAGAGCCATAGCCCTTACTCTGCTAACAGCATGAAGCTATAAAGGTCTGAAAGAATATGGCTAAGATCGATAACCCGAAAGCCTATTAGAGGCATAGGTAGGTTTAATATTCCTCTTAACAATTTGCACGTATTCAAGCTTTTCTCTTCCTATAGTCACCCATGTAACAGGTCGCTAGGTTATTATGTAATGAGGGTCCCACACCACTTACTAATAACCGTTAAGGAGCATTAAAGACACCTTATGCTGTTGTTTTCTTTAGCCGTGGATGTTGATTCTGTTTTAACCGTTAAAGGTTACGAAGCTCTCTTTTTAACACTTTACCGGTAGAACCACGAGGCAACGCAGCGACAAATTCAAACGATTTAGGCGTCTTATAGCCAGCCAGAACTTCCCGACAAAAACTATTTAGACCTTCAGAATCGACATTGTGATTGTCCCTTAACACCACATAGGCCTTGACTGACTCACCCCAATAAAGGTCTGGCACACCAATAACGGCAGTGTCAGCAATAGCGGGATGATCATAAAGCACCTCTTCGATCTCTCTAGGGTAGATATTGACCCCGCCAGAGATAATCATGTCCATCTTTCGGTCAATCAAATAAACAAAACCTTCTTCATCAAGCCGAGCTAGATCTCCAGCTGAAAACCAACCGTCTAACATAGCATTAACGGATAATGTATTGCCCCAATAGCCTGAAAAAAGGTAGGGAGAACGGCTATATAATTCCCCGACCTCGCCCGGTTGCACCGGCAACCCTTCTTTAGTCAGAACTTTAGTCTCCGTGCAGGCAAATCCAAGACCGACACAACGCTCCTTTCTCAATTGATCAGCCGGGCGTAAATTACAAACAATTCCCGCCTCAGTTGACCCATAAGTCTCGTGTAAGATTCCATGACCAAAATAGCCAACCACCTTCTTTTTTAGTGCCTGAGGCAGCGCCGATGCATTAGAAATTATAGTTTTGATCTGGTTAGATTTTAAACCCTCAAGTTGTTCCGCGGGTAAATTAAAGATAGCCTGAAAGTGTGTAGGGACCATAAATACATTGGTTATATCTAATTCTTTTAGTTTTTCTAAGGTACTGGCAGCTTCAAATTTCGGCGAAATTTCACAATATCCTCCAAAGAAAAGTGCAGCAATAGCAAATGAAAATCCAGCCCCATGAAATAAAGGCGCCACAGCCAACGTCCGATCATCTGGGGTATAACAACCATATTCTGAAGCCATACCAAGAAAGGTTAATACCCGAGATCGGTGCGATAACATTACACCCTTGGGTTTCCCTGTAGTTCCAGCGGTATAAACAATAGCGAAAATATCGGTCTCTGAAAGAGGGCCAAGCTGATAGTCGGCGCTAGACTGTGTCAACCACTCCTCATAGTCATCACCTATTACTACCAGCTCTTTTACACTAGGCAATTGGGCAAGATCTATTTGAGGCATTGCTGAGGGATGCACAAAAATCATTGATGCATCGCAATCTTCACAAATATACTTAATCTCAGTAGACGTTAACTTTGGATTCAATGTAACTACAATCAGGCCAGCTTGGGCGATACCTATAGAGAGCTCAGGATACTCTATACAATTAGGTGCAATAAGAGCCACTCTATCGCCCTTATCCAAACCGGCAATATTTCGAACACCATTGGACACTCTGTTGATGCGTTCCGCCAGTTCGCCATAGTTCAGACTGCGCGCTCCCTCACCCAAGGCAACTTTGTTAGGCTTGTGTTGGGCCGCACATCTAACGCCATAACCAATATCTAAGGCAAGGTAGGCTTGATTGTCGAACTTATCTTTCATCCTTTAACTCTCACTATATTGAAGACTAGCATCAATATTTTTATAATTTAAAAATGCGTTTAGCATTAGTGCTGAGGAATTTCTCCATTACAGGTTCGGATATACCCAGCTGTTTGATTTCATCCATTGCTCGTTCTGGACTGATCACAGGCCAATCAGTCCCAAATATAACTTTGTCTTGACCATATGTTTTTAAATAATGAACAAATGAATCAGGCCAGTACTTAGGGGCATAAGCATCAGATCCTATATAAACATTCTCATGCTTCCAGGCCATGGATATCATTTCATCTGTCCAAGGGATCCCAATATGAATTCCGATCAACTTAAGGTCTGGAAAGTCGATCGCAACCTGATCAAGGGTAATCGGCCGACCCACACTAGGCAGACGCCTTTCACGCGAATACACCAAGTTGTGGCCTACTTGCATCATGATAGGAATATCAAGCTCACAGCACTTGGCATAATAAGGGTAATATTTAGCGTGATCCGGAGCCAACTCTATCCAGTGTGGATACAAATGCGCCCCAACAAAGCCTAATTCGCGAACTGCATACTCAAGCTCACGAACACCTTCCATGCCGCGATAGGGATCTATCCCTGCTAAACCTGAGAAGCGGTTAGGATATTTTCTGCACACGGCTGCCACTTGCTCATACGGAATTTCAAACGAGCCTCGCATCCGTTGATCGCCTGCCCGAACAGCAATTAGTAATGAGCGATCAACCCCAGCTCGATTCTTCATGCCGATATAATCTTCAATGGACACACCTTTTCTCCACTCTGTGGGGAAACGTATTTGCTCCAAAAAATGCTCATCGAGCCCAGTTTGTCCATTGTTTACTTCATACTCAGTAAACAAGTTACATACCGCATCTATCGCCATCACCATACCGACCTCTTGGATCTAAAAAATTTACATGTATTACAAATATGATATGTCTATAAGATTCTTTACTAAAAAAGGTATAAGAAAATATCAAAAACTGTCTCTTTCTCGCACGCAGACCGCCTTGCGCTAGACATCTATTGTAAGAGAGGCTACAAAAGATTGTCAATATAATATATATATATGTTTATATTTTTCATATAGCTGAATTATTTAACTCCATTTATGTTACGATTATCCCGCTAAAAATACTTAGAGCCTAGCTAATTAATCGTCTATTTAGGGGCTAAAAGGTCTCTTAAAGCCTTTTTCCAAGCTGACTTATGCAATTTACGTGCGCCTGGTTAATAATGGATGAGAGCGCCGGTTACTATATGCGCATGCATGGATTGAGGCCTGACAAATAAAAGGGTTTTGGGTCAAAGGCCATTTTCCAAAGATACGACGCGTTGACAGCTTATTTATTTTGATTATCCTATGATAAATAACAGCTTTCACAGAATACTGGCTAGCTTGAGAGTCTTTGGTAGCGCGTGCCATCTTGGAGGATATTTCGGAATTTAAATTAGCTGGAGAAGAGCCACTTGCACATTAATTTTCATAACTTTATCGCCTTTATCCATGTCTTCTTGTTTGTATTTGCAATTGGAGGAGATATTGCGGTCCATTATATTGGCCAGTATCTCACCCGAGATAAGCTAACCCTAGCGGAGAGACTGCGCGTCCGCCAAATGAGGTTTATTGTTGATATGTCCGCGCGCACTGCCTTAGTGCTCTTGCTGCCCTTAGGATTTACCCTAGCGCAAGCATACGGCTCACCTGTTGTAGGCAGCGGATTAGCAGCATTGTGGGTGGCCGCTACCCTATGGTTGATATTGGTCTGGCTTGTCCACTTTAACAAAGGCACTCCATTAGGTGATAATTTGAGTAAATTGGATATTGGGATTCGATATATAATCATGCTTTCTATGGCATCCTTTGGTGGATATTGCCTCATCACAGGCGGCCCTATAGCAAGTACTTGGCTTGCCATTAAAATTGTGTTGTTTGCTGTTATATTGCTAAATGGGGTCTGGATACGTCAGATTGCACGAGGCTGGCCTGGTGCTTTTGCGTTAGTTGAAGCCGGTGGGCAAGACGCCGTCCGCGGTGAGGTATTAATTAAAAAGCTACAAACTAAAACAAACCGAGCCGCTTTATGTATTTGGATTTTGGTTGTTTTGATGGCATTTTTTGGTGAAGTTAAACCTTACTAGAAAATTTATCTTGTTTAAAAAGACTCATACAAAAACTACCTCTTTTGATATTTGTCTTATGGAGTCTCGCTTATGATCGATACAAACGACAAATCTAAAAACCAAACCCCAGTTGGTCCCTATGAATCTCTGCGAGATTATATCGATGCAATAGAGGCCTGTGGCCAAGCTCTACATATTAGTGGACTCGATCAAGATGCCTATGAAGCAACGGGATTTATGTACAGGCTCATTGATAAACTAGGATGGGCAGACGCTCCAGCTGTAATATTTAAAAATATTAAGATTAATGGTAAGTGGCATGAAGGTCCTGTCATTGCAAATCAATATGGTCGCTGGCAATTCGAAGGGCTCGCGTTTGGAGTAGATCCAGGAAATGACATACAAAGTAAGGTTTATCAGAATGTATTAGCTAAACTTGGGAGCCTAGCCACGACAGATAAACAATGGCGGGAAATAGAACCTATAGAAGTAAGCCCTGAAGATGCTCCTTGCAAACAAGTCGTTGTGCTCGATGATGACATCAACATCCTTGACTTTCCCTTTATACAAACAAACCCTGCAGATGGAGGTTCCTATATAAATACGGGTAGTGTAATACTGGAAGATCCTGAGCGCGGTCGTAATGTGGGAACCTACAGATGCCAAATTAAAGGCCCTCGAAAGATTGCCATTAACCCAGAAAAAAATCAGCATGGGTGGACGTTCTTAATGGATATGAAGGCCAGAGGCGAGACCTCTGCCAAGGTCGCAATCGTGTTAGGTGCTGATCCAGTAACTTTTGCCATGAGTAGTTCCAAAACCACCCGCCTTGGCCAAGATGAGCTATTTGTTGCTGGCGGCTTTATAGGAAAGGCTCTAGAAGTGGTTCAATGCGAAACAAATACTCTAAAAGTACCTGCAAATGTTGAAATGGTGATCGAAGGAGAAATCCCTTTCGATTTTGAACCTGAGGGCCCATTTGGTGAGATGTATGGTTATATCGGCGCGCATAAAGAAGAAAACTTTTACATGAATGTCACTGCAGTGACTCATCGAAAAAAACCCATCTTTGTAAACCAATTTACCGGTGTCACTAGGAGTTTCCTTACTTCTCCCATGGAAGTGACTACTAATCTGGCTATGAAGAAGCTGTTTCCTAATATTGTAGGTATACATTTTCCACTGCAAACGCCTGGCTATTGCTTTATTAGTATAAAAAAAGAAGCGCCGGGAGATGCAATAAACATTGGGCGCAACATAACAACTTCATTGAAGATAGCTAAGATTGCTATTGTCGTTGACGCAGATGTGAATATACATAACGCTATTGAAGTTATGCATGCTGTTGGAGCTCGTTGGCAACCTTATCCAGCTAGTGAAATTATTGAAAAAGCGGGCGCGATGGGGGGAGATCCAAGCGCGCCAGTACGAGGAGTTGGCAGCCGCATTGTAGTGGATGCAACACGCCAGTTACCTGAGGAAGGTGGCCCGAAACAATATTCTCTTATGAATCGAGCTTGCTTAACTAAGGAATTTCCAGATATTTTTGAGTTCATTGACGAGAAATGGTCAGAGACTATTGATTCATGGAGTTCTAAGAAACAATCAGATCTCGATCCATAATAGCCCTCAGATCTAACCTCGAATAAAATCAATAATGACGGCAATCCAAGTCTCTGGTTCATCGCGAATAACGTATGAGGTGCCACCCTCAATCTCAACTATGGCGAAATCCGGTCTGAGTTTGACGAGACGTTCAGCCACGAAATGAAGGATGTCTCCCGTATTAGTAACCACCAAAGTAGGCGCACTAACTGACTTGATCGCATCGGTCATGTCATAACTGAAGGCGGCGTGGTGCGCAAACCAGTGTTTTTCGCCAGCCCAAAGTGTATGTAAAGCAGCCATATGGGAGGACTCTAAAGTTGAAACACCTCTAGACATCTTTCCTATAAGACTCCATAGATCAGAAAGGTGAGATCCATCTGCCTTCGCACTAAAATCCATATGTGGCCTGGCCAATCTCTCCTCACGCTCTTCCGTGGTGTACCAAGGAAGCCCATGTATCACTAACCTCTCTACTCGGTCGGGGCTAGCATACGCCATTTGACAGGCCATTGAAGCTCCAGTGTGATGGCCAACAACTATAGCTTTGTCTATACTTAAGTGGTCTAACAACTGCTTAAGTACATCCGCATATTCAGGAATGCTAGGAGGCTCAGCCGTGCCCTCAGATAGTCCATACCCTGGCATGTCTGGCGCAATCACATGAAACCCGGCATCAATCAATAACGGGATTACATATATAAATTGCAGTGCTGACTGAGGATCTTGATGGACCAACAACAAGGGCTTGCCTTGCCCTCCGATCCGATAGTGGACTTGACCCATAGAGGTTTCTGCGTATGCTTTTCGTATTTCATGCCCCATCTTTTTTGCCTCCTTTTACACTGTATCGCTAGTTACGAAGCGTCATCCAAACACTTTAAACCGTCGGCTTAATATTGCCATTTGACTGGAAAAAATTCTTTGGATCATACTTGTTCTTTATCTGCACTAATCGAGGATAATTGTGACCGTAACTGACTGCCACTTCCTCTTGGGTTTCATCCATCATTTCATTGATGTAGAACCTATTTGAAACGTAGGGCGCGAGTGCATCCCAATAATCTTTCCCCCACTTAATGTTCTTCGCTGACAGCGCCGGATCTACCCAGCTTCCGCCTAACTCTAGATCCCATTTAGCACCACGATGAGGCCATGCAGTGGCATCTTGAGCAAGATCATCAATGGCGCCGCCAAATCGGACAAGACGCATCGTATTATGCCTACCCGGAGAGTGCCGCCATCTATCCATCATGACGTCTAATAAATCCGGATCATATTCGTCCATTGTACGACCCCGAATATAGTAATTGGTCCCATGGGGGTTGCCGGTATCAAGTAGTGTTTGCTGTCTAAGGAAAGTCTTAGGGCTGATCAGATCCGCAATAGGTTTACCCATTTTACGATATGATTTTAAAACCTTCTCACCTTCTTTAGGGGGGCCCATATACTGGAAGCCAGCCATTAGAAAAGGTTCCCCTGAAGGCTTGAGACTCATTGCTGCACTCATGCTCAATTCTCGAGGGGCATCTAGGGAATAGTCAAAGTAACGATTAAACATATCTTTCGCATCATCCATCGCGTAGACCATGACACCAGAGAGGATTTCAGGGTCCAGTTTATGCATACGATATGTAAAGGATGTAACAACGCCAAAATTACCACCACCACCGCGAACAGCCCAGAACAAATCTGTATTCTCACTGTCACTAGCAGTTCGTAGCTTTCCGTCTGCAGTCACGATTTGAACGGATAATAAATTATCGCTTGTTAATCCCATTTTCCGCATATTAATTCCTATGCCTCCACCCAGGGTTAGGCCTGCTACACCAGTATGGGAAACCACACCAGCTGGGACTGCCATCCCATGGGCCTGAGTTCCGACATCAAGCTCTCTCAATAAAACGCCAGCCTGAGCAGTGGCTACCATGGTCAAGGGATTTGCCGAAAGATTACTCATCTTCGATAAATCAATTAATAAAGCATCGTTTGCAATAGCTTTCCCACTAATACCGTGTCCCCCACCTCTTACTGTAACCAAGAGATCATGGGTTCTTGCGAAATTAACAGTATTAATCACATCATCAGAATCGATACATTGGGCAATTAAGGCTGGTAGCGTGTGATCAGCTAAACCATTCCATAGCATTCTCTCTTGATGATAATGGGGTGTAGATTTTAGTAATAATTTTCTCTGTAAGCTTTTAGCTAGATCTGCCACATCCCCGCGCTTGAGGCTCATTATTTGACCTGTGCGAGACATGCAGGGTATTTCTGATGGAATATCTAATGCTCGAGAAAATGGAATATAAGAAGCGGTTATAGCGCCAAGAGTGTTTTTAACAAAATCGCGTCGTTTCATACAATTTCTCATCGATTTTTAGGACAAAAATATATCTTTTTGCCTAAATCATCAAATTATGATTAGTAACAAGTTACAGTTCCAATGCCATTTCTACACCGAATCGAGTCGCCATATCTCGTTTTTCAAGATCAGGACTCACCGCTTCATTGCCAACGATATTGTCAGTCGTCAAGCCATTGGTCGCCTCCGGACGGAGAATTGTCAGTAGGTCAGTATCATCTACCAACACAAATGGGAACTCGTGCCAGGTTCCAATGTTCAACATAAATCCAGCGGAACCATCAAATAAGAAAGCGCGAACTTCATCTATATTGGGTAACTCACCGTCAGTAGGTAAGGATAACAACATCACAAAAGGCTTAGCGCCTAAAGAAACAAAGGTTTGTGTATGCTTAAGATGCCTCTCAAGATGAGTCGCCACTAGTGGCCGGCGTTGGACGGTACACACTGGCATTTCAGTTGTTTCATCCGATATAAATTTTCCAAGACGGCGCACTTTAACGGTCCCATCATAGAGATTTATGGGTAAGGGCTCGACATTTTCATTACGCCCTAAAACAACACCAAATGGCGCTAATTCTTCTGGAGTAGCAGTTTCAACTTTAATCGTTCTAGTTTCTAATTTATTCACAAAATCATCCTTATTAATTGATATTTTCATCAGCCGGGTACATACGCACACAGGCTTCGGCAACTGATCGTTTAATACTTTGATAGCCAGTGCAACGGCATAAGCTGCCAGCCAGCGCGAGCTCGATATCTTCACTACTAGGATGGTGATTTTCCGTTACAAGCTCTAACGCACTTAACACAATCCCAGGAGCACAATAACCACACTGCAACCCAGCTTCGTCCCAAAAAGACTGCTGAATGGGATGCAATCCTCCCTTTTCGTCGAGAAGACCTTCAATCGTTGTTATCGTTGCTCGAGCAAGTGTTGCTGCCATTGTGATACAAGATTTAGCGACCTTGCCATCGATCATCACCGTACAGGCCCCACAGTGCCCTGTTTTACATCCTAGATGAGTTCCTTTTTTACCTATGTCATCCCTCAACACATCCAATAAGGTTCTCCCAGCAAGTACATCAAGTTCGTGTAACTCTCCATCAACGCGCAACTGAATTAATGCGCTCGTATCTAATAAGTCTTCCATTCCGATGTACTCCTTAGCGTTTAATAGATGAGTTGGTTAGATTGCTGAGTGCCATCTCGGTTGCACGGCGAGCAGCAACACCGGCCATCGCCTTGCGCCACACTCCATCACCCTGTTGATCGCTCAATGGTTCATCAATTGCTTCGACACACGCTTTCTCTATTGCTTGGCCAACCTCCAATGTATAAGCACAGCCTAAACAACCATCTAGAGCTTCAGATATAATCACTAACTTTTCAGACACGGCACCTATGACAATTCGTATCGATGCTATTTTTTCTCCATCCATTTGAATGACAACAGCAGCATTGGCCGAACCATAGGCACCCGCAGTATTTTTCAGCTTGTAGTAACCCCAAAGAGCGTTAGGTAACATCGTATCGACTAATACTCTTGTTAAAATCGAGGACGATCCAAGCCCATGGCTAGAGTCATTCTGAAGCTGCGATAAAGACAACCGCTGCAATCCTTTATCACTCAATAACTCGACATCCGTATCCAATGCCAAAAGAGCTGGAGCGATGTCATAAAGTGGGTGCATAGCAACAATATTGCCCCCAATGGTACCGCGGTTATGAACCTGCCAGCCCCCTCCAATTTGCTGAGCGGCATAGGCAAGCAAAGGTAATCTTTCTAATATCTCAGCTGTACTCTGAACATCCCGGTGAACAGTAAGCGCGCCTATAGAAACCTCATCAGATTCTACATTGACACCTCTTAGCGCACTGATTCCTCCTATATCTACATAGACATCAGGCATCATCACACCATAATTAATAAAGGGCATAATCTCCTGCCCTCCAGCAATGATGACGGCACCACTGCTTAAACTGGCCAGTAATTGTGTAGCCTGCTCTAAATCGCGCGGTCTTGCATACATTGGGTGAAGACTCATCTAGTTGACTCCCTCGCCATTATTTGCGTCCTGAATTGCCGCCCAAACACGTGAAGGCGTTAGAGGCATTTCATGCATCAAAACGCCCAAGGGTTCCAGGGCGTCGTTTACGGCATTAACTAGTGCGGCTGCAGAACCGCCAACGCCAGCCTCACCAGCACCTTTTAAACCAAGATAATTATCTGGGTTTGGGGAGTCATGATGAGCCACACCAATTGGTGGGATATCTGCCATTCGCAGCATTACATAATCTTTGAAAGACTTTGTTAACTGGATTCCGTTGGCGTCATACTGAATATCCTCAGTGAGCGCTCCACCCAAACCCATGGCAAAGGCACCACAAACCTGTCCTTCAACCAGAATAGGGTTAATAACCTTTCCACAGTCATGAGCAGCAGCAAGACTTAACAAGTCGATCTTTCCAGTATCTGCATCTACCTCACAGACAACTACATAGACCGCATTTGAGTAGCTAGGATAGGGATTGATACGGCCATTCTTATCCGGCAAGTGACTGATCCCAGGTGGTTTAAAGGTTCTTGTAGCCTCCAAAGGAGGGTCTATGCACAGAGCAACATCGTAAGCTCGAGTATAAGAGGCATAACAGACTTCAGCGAATGTCAGCGTGGCATCTTTCTTAGCGCTCGAGGAGAAAACCCCCTTGACCAAATTAAGGGTATCAGGCTCTACTTCAAGCAGTGCGGCAGCGACAGCATTGATCTTAGCTCGCACGTCTTGAGCGGCTAAAGCCACTGACCCTCCACCAACAATAGTACTTCTGCCAGAATAATTACCAAAACCATAAGGCGAAGAATTAGTATCGCCTTGCAAGACTTCTATTTTAGCGATATCCACCCCGAGCTCATCGGCCGCAATCTGGGCCATTGCCGTAGCATTGTGGGTGCCTGGACTGGTAATTCCAGTTAACACTCGCACTGTTCCATCGGGCCCAACTCTTACAGTACTTGAGTCATAACCAGCAACCATTGTTCCTGGAATAGTCCCACCTTCGGGTGTCAGCTCAAATGCCATTCCTATGCCTAAGTAACGCCCCTCTGAGCGCGCAGCTGCTTGCCTGTCCTTCCAATCTTGGTAACCAATAGTTTCAAGTGCTTTAAGAAGCACACCACTATAGTCCCCCGAGTCATAAACAAGCCCGGTCGGGCTATTATAAGGAAACGCGTCTTTCGCAATAAAATTTTTCAATCTTAAATCAATCGGTGATATGCCCAATTGGCGGGCTGCATTATCCATTGCCAATTCTAGAGCAATCGCTGTAGATTCCTTACCGTAACCCCTAGCGGCATTCCATGAGGGTTTATTCGTTGTAACAGCATTCATGTGTATGTCGATGTTCTCTACTTTATAAGGCCCGGGCATCGTCAAACCGGTCAGAAAAACCATACCCCATCCTGGGCAAGCAGAGGGAGCACCAATATTAGCAAGAACATGGTCACGCAGTCCCACCATGACCCCATCAGAATCAAATGCCATTTGTACCTTATGCTGTTGCTCTCGAGCTCCAATAAGAAGACATTCCTCCCTACTTTCTACCCACTTAACAGGACGACCAAGCAGCTTCGCCATGAGGCATATCAGGGGCTCCTCTGGATGACCGTGCATCTTTAAGCCAAATGCACCGCCAATGGTAGAGGCAATAATTCGAATTTTATTTTCGTCCATTCGCAAAGTTTCTGCTATTACTAGCCGCAAAGGATGGGGGTTCTGACAGGTGCCATAAAGAGTAATACTCTGAGTATCATGTTCCCACATAGCATTGTAACAACGAGTTTCCATGGGCTGACTGGAAAACCGGTGAATCTTTATATCTGTCGTTATCACCTGGCTAGCTGTATCAAAAGCTTTTTGGGTATCGCCATTCATAAAAGGGACATAAATTAGCGTGTTATCTTCCCAGCCAGGAACAACAGAGCGAGCACCTTTTGCCACCGCTTTTTCAACGTCAATGATAGGATCCAGAGGGGTGTAATCCACTTGGATACGTGATGCAGCATATCGTGCCGTGCGCTCATCTTCTGCCACCACGATCGCTACTGGCTGACCAAAACACCAAGCTTCGTCAACTGCCATGCAAGGAAGGCGTGTAGATTTACCGCCAAATATTGCAGGATTTAGATGATCAGTAATACCATTGGTATGCTCAAAAACATCCTGTCCGCAAATAGCCAAATGTACACCGGCGACCTTTTTTGCACCAGACACATCAACACTATTAATCTTTGCTGCCGCATGAGGGCTACGAAGGATATGAGCGTAAAGTTGTCCCGAAAAAGTATAGTCATTAGTATATTTAGCCTTTCCGATCAATGGGGCCCTAGCCTCTTTTGCACGAATAGACTTACCTACGTATCCCTCTAACTCCTCTTTGCCTTGCGTCATATCTTTTACTCCTCACTATAAAGCACCCTAAAAACGGTAAGCCAATTCAAGTCCAAGGGTTCGTCATTTAACTCTTTTATCTAGCGGACTAGAGTAACTGACATGTTCGTAAATATCTTCGAGTATTGTAAAGTAGCACTGAAAATAATGCTAATATATTCTACATACATGTTAATATTATTCATATACTTGAATAATATGCGGGAAGATAGTTGCTCAGTCGTTATTTGTACTCACCTTAAACCCGCTTTAATAATCAACTTGATATACTGTTTATCGTTTGATAACTTGAAACTGAATTACTAAATTGAAACCCAGAACGAAATGTTAAGTGCTATAAATAAATACAAGACTAAAAAGTCAGTATAGGATCTAGGAATGGAAATAAAAATAATGAAGCAGCACCTTTATATATTAATGTTGGCTATCTCTATGAGCATAAGTTATGTCTCAGCTAATGAAGTTGAAGATTGGAGTGCTATAACCTTTATCGATGTCAATGCCATGGATTGGGATGAGACGTGGTCAGGCCTGAAAGGTACGAGTAAAGGTAAGAAACTATATTCGAATGATCAGGGTGGTTTTATGCTCTATCTAGATCATGACCACGGCTGGGACTCGCTGAACAAGTCACGTCACTTTCACGATTTTCATGAATGGGGTTATGTCTTAGATGGCAATTTTTTAATCTATGAGTTTGTCAATGGACTCCAGAAAAGCGGATCACTTTACAACATGAAGGCCGGCACTTGGATGAGTCGCCCACCCTATAGTATTCATGGGCATCGCGCAGATGCTATGAAGCATCAACGCGTCACTCCAGGGGCTGTGCAATTAGCGTTTTCAGAAGGTGGAAAAAGTTACAGCTTGGACCCTTCCAACAATTGGTATAGCCCCGACTGGAAAACAGTGCCTCAATTTACTAGTGCACATTTCCAAGACACTGCCACACCTCAAACCATGGAATGGGAGGATGATGATCAGCTTCTCGGTGCTAGCGCCAAATGGCTGAGTGATGATTTAGAAGATGGGTTTAGAGCAAAACTTATATACGTTCCGCCCGGCTGGGAGCACTCAGATAGAGGACAAACAAGTTATTTTGAAAAAGCCCAAAAATTCTATTATGTGTTATTTGGTGATTTAACAGTATTGACTCAAGACAATCCCAAAAGCACCCTTAAAAGTACGACTGTTCACAAGGACTTCTTCATTAACAGACCTCCAAAAAGTCTTTGGACTTGGGGTGAAGGATCTCTGTCAAAAAAAGGAGCTATGTGGCTAGAAGTTACCTACGCTCAAGGCGCTCGCACAGGTAATGGGCCCATCGAAAAACCCATAATTCTTCCAAGAAAATAGGAGTCAATAGATAATGATTGATAAGCTGAAAACATGGTGGAAATTTGATGCTGAAGCGGAACAAGCGAGTGCTGACAATCCGCTAACACCTTTAACCAGCGACCAACGACGAGATGCAATTCCACTGCTGACGATGGCTTTTGGGTGGGGGTTCTTAATCACCGGATTGATCGTTGGAGGGGCTCTTGGTTCAGGCGTCACTTTTTGGCCTGACTTAATCTATGTGTCATTTCTCGGCAATATTGCAAACTTTGTCATAGGCGCCCTAGTTGGGTACATCGGTTATAAAACTGCCTGTAACAGCGGACTCTTATACCGGTTTGTGTATGGCGAGATCGGAGCCTATTTCCCTGTACTTTTTCTCGCGTTAGTTCTTATTTGCTGGCAAGGGATTGTTGTTGGTGCATTTGGCTTTGCCTGGGCCCAAAGTTTTGATAGCCCTACTTTTTACTTGGTGGCACTATTTGCAGGCGCACTTTTTACATGGACAACCTACTATGGGGTCCGCGGCTTGGAACTCGTTAGCGCTCCGTCAGTTGTTATTTTGATTATAGTGGGCGTCTATGCCGCTTACACCCAAGTTTCACAAGCAGGTGGAATACAAGAATTTCTCGCATTATCAGAAACCACTGCAGCGAGTAACCCTATTAGCAATATGGACGCCATTAATATTGTCATTGGATCATGGATCGTCGGTGCTATTGTTATGCCCGAATATACTCGCTTTGCAAAAAACGCATGGGTAGCTCTGGCAATCCCGTTTATTGTGATGATTATCGCTCAATGGTTCCTGCAAATTATTGGCTCTGCTGGCGGCATCGTTTCTGGACAATATGACTTTACTACCTATATGCGCCTTCAGGGCGTATTTGTTGCAGGACTCGGACTCATCGGGATGAGCATGGCGCTTTGGACTACCGGAGATGCCAACCTCTATCTTCCCGTTATTCAAACATCTAGTCTTCTGCGCAGACCTCAAAAAGTTATGACAGTGATTTGCGGAGTACTCGGCACGATTGTTGGTCTAGTGATTTACCAGCACTTTATACAATTCATAGATAAACTGGCCATCCTACTTCCGCCTCTAATAGGGCCTGTCATAGCACATTTCTACATAGTGAAAAAACGGAAATTCAATGTTGATAAATTGGATGATCTACCTAAATGGAATGTCGCTGCCTTACTTGCCTATATGATTGGAGCCAGCAGTAAATGGTGGCTAGTACAGGATCTAATCGTTTCTTCACTTGCGGGCTTACTAGTCTCTATTGTTGCTTACCTAGCACTGTATTACGGCGCTTCAATGTTGAGAGTGAAGCTTGGGCATTCGCGTCTTTCAGATTAACAGCGATCCCTTAATAATCATTTAGGTATTAGGGAAAAGTGCTTAGACGAAGAACCAAATTCGTCTAAGTATTTTTTCTACACCGACAAATCAACCCTAATAGCTGCCTCAACTCGGTATGGCTTTAGTCCTCGCCAAAGAATTAAGGCTGCTAAAATACTAGAGCTAACCGTCATCACTGACACCGAATTGACTAACTTTAGCTCATCTTGAAAAACATAATCTGTTAGCACCGCAGTTATAGAAGGTGATAATCCGATACCGATGGCATTGAGCAGAAAGAAATAACATCCAGACACGACTCCTCGTAAACGATTTGGCGTGACCTGTTGCAGAGCTGCAGCAGCAGAACCAAAACCCAAACATGAAAATAAAACTAGAGGACAGAAAACCATAAATAATGAGGCTAGAGAGCCCATAAAAGGTAATAATAAAGCAAAAGGAATACCGCAAAGTGCGGCCAAAATACCAACTCTCATACCATTATCCAGATACCCTAATTTAAGTAGTCGATCAGACATAATACCGCCTGCCAAGAGACCCATGGTCCCAAATGTTAAAACTATTATCCCGACTGATGCACCAGCCTCACCAATAGGCAAGCCAAAACTTCGCATTAAGATATGCGGCCCCCAAACGAACAGCACATTGGAGGATACGCCCAATAGGGCAAAACCGAAAAAATGAGCGAGATAGACTTTCCATCGCAATCCAATGTATGCAAACGCCTCCTTTAAGGTCACCGCCTCATGATCGCCCTCGATACTGTTTAATTTATTTTCCCGACGCTCAGGCTCTCTGACCGTGTACATGAGTGCGGCAACCAACAGCCCTGGAAGACCAACAATGAAAAAAGGAGCCTGCCAAGATCTTATTGTGCCGATGATAGGAAGAACCATCTCTGGAGAACTGGTAACACTCCCTACTACTAGACCGCCCACGATCAATGCTAGGCCGACACCGACAAAAGCGCCGGCGGTATAGACGCTTAAAGCTTTTCCAAGTTTTTTTGGTGGAAACAAATCTGCAATCATAGAATAGGCTGCAGGCGATAGTGCCGCCTCGCCAACACCTACGCCAATACGAGCGACGAACAGAGATCCAAATCCTCGCGCCATACCACACAGGGCCGTCATGCAACTCCATAGAGTGATGCCGGCTACAATCAAATTTCTACGATTAACGCGATCAGCCAATCGTCCAATGGGAATGCCCAGAAAGGTATAAAAAATAACAAAAGCAAACCCTATTAAGAGGCTAACTCCAGTGTCACTTAAATTGAAATCTTGCTTAATCGGCTCAATTAAAAGAGTCAGAATAAAACGATCAACAAAAGAAAAAGTATAGGCGACAAAAAGTAAACCCACGGTATACCAAGCTGCCGGCTCAGAAGGCCAAGAAGACTTTTCCTGCTCATTACTGAGCGGCTTACTACTAAGGTTCATTTAAGTGCCTCTTTAGGGTAAAAGGTAAAAATAATTTATTTTAATTGATCGAATGATAAATTAAACTGTACACTTAGTAAAACCCTTTAGCAAATTGCCGACGACGACTTTAATCTGTTAAGCGCTGAAAATATCTAGGTTAATATATGTATAATTGTGTTTGCATAAAAAGAGTCTTCTGTCAGTCAAAAAATAGCGCCTAAGAAGACTCATTGCAGACTTTTTTTTGCTGGTCTAGCTATCCAAACATTAGAGGCTCGCTGGTTTCTTTAAGGCTATTATTGATCAATATATCTTTATAAGAAAGAGTACCTGTAACGCTTAAATTTTCTCTTGGAGCCACCATGGAAACAACCACTAAAACCGCAAAAGAAATCTACTTTGATCTAAAAGCCAAACCCAACCGCGCGCGCTTTGGCTTTGGCAATAAGGCTGTCCTAGTCAATATCGACCCTCAAAAAGCCTACACTGCAACAGACGAATTTATTACGGCTTATGAAACCGACCCTAAACAGGTGCAATACATAAATAAATTGTCAGAACAATTCAGAAAACTTGGCTGGCCGGTTGTCTGGACACATGTCGCCTACATGGAGTCAGCTGAGGATGCTGGCGTATGGGGCACTCGCACAGACAATGAGAATTCTCTTCAAAATATAAAATTTAACTCTCGACGAAGCGAATTTGATGACCGACTTGATATAGACCAAGTTAAAGACGTTATCTATTTAAAAAAAATGCCATCGGCTTTTTTTGAGACTCAGCTACAATCCTTATTAGTATGGCATCAAGTTGACACAGTAATTCTGACTGGAGGTTCGACATCCGGCTGTATCCGAGCGACGTCGGTAGATAGTCTATCTCGAGGCTATCGAACTATAGTTCCCGAAGAAGCTGTCGCAGACAAACATGAGAGCTATCACTACGCCAACTTGACTGACCTATCTCTAAAATATGCTGATGTGCTCAACATTGATGAAATCTTTACCTGGCTAGAAGCACGGCTAGTAAACAAGTAATAATGACTTAAGGGAAATATCCCTACATTAGTGAAAGGGTAAAAAATGAAACAAGATTTAGGTTTTTATGATTATTGGCCCTATGAGAACCGACCTAAAATTCAATGGCCCGGGGGTGCTAAATTAGCATTTTGGGTTGCGCCTAACATCGAGTATTACGAACTTGACCCTCCTCAAAATCCGTTCAGAAAAGCATGGCCTCAACCAACACCGGCTGTTGCTGGATACTCTATACGAGATTATGGGAATCGAGTTGGCCACTCTCGGCAGATGCAATTATTAGATAAGTACGGGATTAGAGGTTCAGTCAGTCTCTCAACGGCACTCTGTGATCATCATCCCGAAATTATTAAACAGTGCCGCGATCTCGATTGGGAATTTTTCAGTCATGGTATTTATAACACTCGTTATACCTACGGAATGACAGAAGACCAAGAACGTGAAATGATCAGGGACTCAATTAAATCCATATTCAAGCACACCGGTCAGAAATGTGCGGGCTACCTAGCGCCTGCTCTATCACACTCTGAACTCACGCTGGATCTATTTGCCGAGGTAGGTTCTGAGTTATTTGGCAATGATGCAGGTATCTATACCTGTGATTTATTTCATGACGACCAGCCCACACCCATCCATCTTCGGAGTAAGAAGCGATTTGTATCTGTACCCTATTCTCTAGAGATGAACGACACCATCGCTTATGTATCTAACAAGATTGAACCCCGCAGATATGGCCAAATGCTAAAGGACAACTTCGACCAACTCTACAAAGAAGGCTCTAATTCTGGAACAGTGATGTGCATACCGACCCACAACTACCAGATTAGCTGCCCGCATCGCATGAAATCATACGAAGAGGCGCTGGAATACATTACTGGGCACAGTGATGTGTGGGTAACTACTGGCCGAGAAATTGCAGAGTATTACTTGGAGCATTATTACGATGATTCGGTGCGGGATATAGAGGATAAACTGGGGCAAAAATCATGAATGTCGATAAAAAATATTTGACCTATCCGCATCGCTCTTATGGCATGGATCACTCTTTATATGAATGGTCGATCCTCGATGAGCGTGCGCCCATTGTGTGGCCAAATGGTAAAAAGCTGGCCCTGTGGGTGAATGTTAACCTTCAATTTTTTCCTTTAAATCAACAGAGCATCCCTTTCCCTGTTCCTGGAGGCATGACTATGCCCTATCCAGATCTTCGTCATTATACTCTTCGTGACTATGGTAACCGTGTCGGTATTTATCGCTTCTTCGACGCTTTAGATAAGTATGGTATTGCGTCTAGCATCGCCATGAACACTTGCGTTGCTCAACGCTACCCCTATTTACTTAACAAGGTGGTTGAGCGCGGACATGAGATTCTTTGTCATGGCGGTCATATGGATGCTTTGCACTATGGCGGTCAGCCCTTAGAGGAAGAAGCGGAGCTAGTAAGAAAGTCATTAGAGGAGTTACGGGAGTTAAGTGGGCAACCCATTAAAGGCTGGATCAGTCCGGCCAAGAATGAAAGCTCTAACACACCGCAATTATTAGCTGCTAATGGCATTGAATATTTCTGTGACTGGGTAAATGACGACATGCCCTATAAATTTCATACCGAACAAGGCGAGCTAACCGCGATGCCGCTTTCCACTGAACTTGAGGATCGCTTTATTATTATGAACAACCTCCACTCAGAATCATCCTACAAAGAGCAAGTTATAGATGCCTGTGATTACCTTCTTGATGAGGCAACCACAAACGGCGGAAGAATGTTGGCGCTAAATCTTCATCCCTGGCTATTGGGACAACCGCATCGTATTCAAACATTAGAGCAAGTGCTCAAATATCTTAGTAGTCAGGAGGATATATGGTCGGCAAGTCCTATGGAGATTCTTTCTGCATTTAAGTCGCAAACATGACGCTCAATAGACCACCTAACAATCTATTGATGCCGCGAATAGCCCCTCTTGGAAATAGAAAGAATATGAGTGTAAATTAGATCCTACCAATATTTTCCCTTGAATCGAATGAACCCTCTGGCTGCCCAGCCTTATAGCCTAGCAATAGCGCAAGGCGCAGATCATGTGCTACCTATTTTATTTATCAATATCGGCCACTGCAGCAAGTCCTGCCAAACGCCCAAAAGTAGTTGCCGTAAGTAGCCCATTACCCGCCAAATAGCCTGAAGCGTCAGGCCCAGAAATACCTCTAGCTGCGCCACCCCCAGCATAAAGATTAGGCAGTGCTGAACCATCTTCTCGCAAGACACGCGCATGTTCATCAACTCGCAAACCCCCTTGAGTATGAAAGATCGCACCAGTGACTTTTACCGCATAAAAAGGTGCGCACAAAGGCTGCTTCCCGTTAAAGCTTCTTCCAAATTCATCAATATCGTCACTATGAGCAAGAGCCGCTATTTGCGACAGCGTTTGTGTAAGCTTATCTAGGGGTAACTTGGTTTGTTCGCAGATCTCTTGAAGACTGTCACCACTACGAATCGCTCCAGCGGCAATTGCTTCTCTGTAGTCATCAAACTCAAGCATTAAATTATGGCGTTTCTCATCATAAAATGTCCATGCAACCCCACCCTCTTGATTAAGCACATCGACAGCTTGCTCAGAATAGCCCCTAGCTTCATTAGAGAATCGTTTACCCTCTTGATTAACCTGAATGCCACCCTCAACTATACAAGGCCATAAAATGGGAATGCCAAAGCCTTTGGCTAGGCCTGCATGCCCCTGATAGGCACTCATATCTGCAACAGCTGCGCCAAGTGAATCCCCCCAGAGCACGGCATCTCCTTTATTCCCCGGATGACCAAAAAACTCTCCATTCTCTATTTCTGGAATATATTGACTTAACATTTTTGGGTTTCCGGCGAACCCGCAACAAGCTAGAATAATGGCGCGACAACCCACATCTTCAATACTTTCGTCGGGCCTCTGAAATCGGACCCCATGAACCCGACCACTGTTATCTGCAAAAAGGTTGGTGACAGTAGCATTAGTTAAAATGGACACCTCCTCTCGCTCAATAGCATTGCTTAAACTTCCCATCAACTCAGCCCCAGATCGATTAGGCGTGCCATGCATCCGCATGATGGTGTGTCCCGGGTAAAGAAAGGTATCCACAAGTGTTAGCGGTACACCATAAGTATTTATTAGCCATTCAATGGTCTTAGCTGATTCCTGGGCCAGTGCCAGTGCCAGTTTTTCATCCGTTCGATTATTAGTCTTTGCGCAGATATCCTGTGCAAACTGCACGGCAGAATCAGTGATACTAGCGGCTCGCTGGGCTGAGGTCCCAGCGCCTGGTATGAGACCTGTCGACATTGCAGTGGTCCCAAGCGCACTGGCATCTCTTTCCAAGATTAAAACTTCAGCACCAGATTCGTGAGCGGCCAAACCGGCACAAAGACCGCAGGCACCTGCGCCTATAACAACTACATCTAGTTCAAAACTGAAATTAGCCTCAGATACGCTAAGAATACTCATAATTAAAATCTATATAAAAGTTAGGTTTCTGTTATCAAACAACTTGCCACTCGATTATTTTGGTACTGCATATATTGACAGGCATTTCTGGCAGCAATTCGCCCTAAAGTGATGGCCGGCCCAACGCTCATACCACTTAAAACTGCAGTCCCCATCATCTGTGCGGAACCTATTGTTTCACCTGCAGCATAAAGTCCATCAATGATTTTCCCACTGGGTTCGATCACCTGCATGAGAGGATTGACCGCAACACCTCCATGAGAAATTAAGATGCTTCCGGTTATGGGGATACTATAAAAGGGCCCCTCATTAATCGGACTATCTAGTCTCCGTCTATTAAACTTCTCATCAACCTTAGTGAAAACTGCTTGATTGTATTCTGTCACAGTGGCTAGTAGCGGCTTCACTGGAATACCCATCTTTCGCCCAAGCCCTCGAATCGAATTAGCTTTCTTAACTACTCCTTTAGAAACCTGACGATCTAGTTCCTGCTGATTCCAGCCCTTCACGCCAATCTCATCATTCATTTTGGCTTTGTTATCCAAGATCATGAAATACCCAAAGTCAGTTTGCGCAAGAAATGCACGCTCCCTTTCATCTGGATTCATTGAATGTTCATTGACAAACCTTTCGCCCTTTTTATTCACCCAAATACCTTGCGAATAGCGCGTGGGTGGGAATATCAATCGTCCTCTAGCGCCATTAATTGCACCGGGAAAGGACACGAAGTGATCCATATTAATGAGCGCTGCACCTGCCTGTTGCGCCATAATAAGCCCATCACCCGACGCATGAGGAAGACAAACGACTTTGGATTTCGCAATATTGGGATTATATTTCTCTTTTAGAGCCTGACTCGCACCATAACCGCCCGTCGTTAGTATTACCGCTTTGGCCATATAGCTAGACGCTTCCCCTGATGCGTTCTCCACAGCGATACCCGTAACGGTCCCTGCATCGTCTTGGAGCAACTTAACGACCGTAGTGCTAAGTAGCAAATTGATATCGCCCCGCTCAATGCGCTTTTCCAACTCTAGTCGCAACGGACCCAATAAGGATCGTCCATAATCTGGCCCCCAATAGGTGCGGGCAGAACTATAATGCTCATGATCATCCTCAAAGGCAGGAGATTCTGGTGTAAATTCGACACCAATCTCAACTAACCAATCGATCATAGCTGCAGCATTTTCAACAGCAATTTTTAATAACTCAGAGTTGTTGCTGTACTTTCCCATGCGCATACAATCGCGATAGTGCTGGGCTGGAGAATCCTCAATGCCTTTTTCGATCTGTAGCTTACTATCAGCACCACTGATATGCCCACCTGAAATATTCAACATGCCGCCAATAAAGGGGTTTTTGTCAACGAGCAAAACCTTAAACCCAAGATCAGCAGCTTGGATAGCTGCCGGAATTCCGGCGTTACCAGCACCTACCATAATTAGATCGGCATCGAAATTTGAGGATTTTTGTTCCGGATCGGCTGTATTAGCTTGCAATAACCTGGGACTCATAGCTCCCAAAGCCCCCACGCCAAAGCCTAGAGCGACCGTTCTCTTAATCGCTCTTCTTCGGCCTAATATTTCTTCTTTAGACATTACTAATCTCTCCCAATATAAATTAACTCAACTATCCTTATTTGATAAGTTAATCATCTGCTGATCCAAAAAAAGACAGCTCATGGCCTAAAATTTATCAATATTATTTTTAGATTGCTTCTAATTTATAGGCAAAATAAAGCCGGAGCAACTAGAGCTACCCCGGCTAGATGTATATTGCGTAAGAATAGTTTAGAAATTAAACGAAGCTCTTACACCAAACACTCTCTTATCAGGAAGTGACATGGCCAATACTCGTGGCCCTGCTGCTGCAGGAGCATCACCGAAGCCACCGGTGATTCCTGAAAGGTCCCACATCGCTTGAAGTCCTTTTGGCTGTTCATCTTCAAAGCAGTTAGTACAGAACAACTCAAGTCGATAGTCTCCAGTATCTAAGCCTACTCTTAAGTTTAACTTCTGACCCGTACCGGTGTGGGCAAGCATCGCATTTGATGCATACATTTTCCCCGTATAGATGAAGTCCGCGCGAGCAAACATGTCGCCAGCTGCAACACCTTTATTGAAGTCTAGGGATAAGCTACCACTTGTTTTTGGGTATCTAGAGAACTCATTTCCTTGAGCTAGAGTGGAGTCTCCCATGAGGTCTCCAGTATCTGGACTTATGAATGTACTACCTAGTTCACTGTCATTTAATGCGTAAGTGAAACCTAAGGTAAGGTTTTCATTCATCAGCACAGTGCCCTCAATTTCCAAACCACTTAGCTCAGCATTACCGCCCTGGCCTGTGACATTACCTGTAGAAACTAGAACACCATCATCGCCCGTGTAAAACGCTACAGAGGGTATGTGGACATTGGTAAGATCAGTTGAATAGTACGCTGCTGATACATAGCCTCGACCATCAAGGAAGTTGCGCTTGAGACCGATTTCCCAGTTCTCAGCAACTTCTTCATCAACCTGAACATCCGCCCCGCCTGTCTGGGCAGCAATCTCACCAAGCTGTGATGCACTTAGTCCAATCAACGCCGGGTTGAATAAACCAGGCAATGAACCTTCTGCATAACTTAGATAAATAGTGGAATCTTCGTTTGGCTTGTAGTCCACAATGAACCGCGGCAATGTACTTGTAAATTCGCCGCTAGCATTGCGTACCTCAGTTGTATCCCAACCGCCAGCTCCATCATAGTTATAGCTACCTTCACTAACTTCATCCTTTTGACGACGTACTTCAGCACTTACTGTGAGTTTATCAGTCACGTCATACGCCAATGTGGCATAAATAGCAGAAGTATTTATGGTTGCCCAAAGCGTGTTACTGGAGTTAGAAGTCTGAGTACCATAATTTCCGCAAACAGATCCACCCATTGGGAATCCGCCCCAGATACTGTCACAAAGAGGAACATCACTCTGAGCTGTTCTAACACCTTCATTACGCGGATAATAAACAATCATGCTACCAATGATCTGGTTCATGTTATCCATTTCGACATCACTATATCCAGCCGTCCAGCGAAGTTTTTGATCGTCAGATGAGGATAAACGAACCTCCCATGACGAATCTTGCATCGCTTGCATTCGAAGATCCTGCGCGTCCGCGGGATGGTTTGCACCAAAAGCACCAAATATACCGCCACCCATTCCCATTAGATCAAGATCTTCTGTTACTCGACGATCTAAGTCATTGTGAGAACCATAACTATTTTCATGCGCCGCATAAATAAAGTTTAAATTCATGCCGTTATCAAAGTTATAGTTCACGTTTAAGCTAACTTCCTCAGCTTCTCTCTCCATACCAAAGTGGTTTGGTGCGACTAGGTTAGGCGTGTTGCGCAAACCGTTCGCAAGCGGAAATGTACCATCAAGATGACTTTGCATAAGGGCAAGGGCTCTAGGGGAGCCCGTATCCATCCCGATGTCAGCCGCTGAAGGCATTGGCACTTCACCACAAACGTAGTCTAAAGGAACATTAGATTCGCCAAATGGATACCCTCCACTGAATGCTTGGCTACCGTCATAAACTGCAGCTAGTTCTGCAGAATAGTTCCAGCGCTGCACAAGGCCGCCCGGCTGACAGTTAGTGTAACCACTGCGATAATCCAAAGCTGTGGCTGCATCCGGGCCATCGTCATCTTTCCAGGTATGGAAACGTAATTTCGCAGACAGATTGTCATTTGGGTTAAACGCAAGAGTCAAAGAAAAGTCATCGGTTGATCTGTCACCAAGAGTTTGATTAGAAACAGCAGCATTGTCGTAATGCCCCTCGGTTTCGTAAGTACTTGCCGTCAAACGATATCCAATGCTTTCCGACAATGGTCCATCGAGAGAAACAGAACGCCGAGCTAGTCCATATTGGCCGGATGTGACGTCAATCTTTCCAGAAAACTCTTTACCTGGGTCTTTAGTAATAATGTTTAGGGCACCAGTGTAGGTAGAACGCCCAAAGTGAGCCCCTTGAGGGCCCTTAAGAACTTCGATTCGCTCGACATTCTCTATCCCACCGAATTCTGGTCCAATCGTAGGTGCGCCATCAATAAAGACACTCGCCGCCTGACGATGCATTAAATCTGTTCGCGGGTTCATGCCTCTAAAAATAAGACGCCGACTCTCTCGGCTATTTTTACCAACAGCGTTCTCTGAATAAAAGAAGCCAGGGCTAAAAGCAACAATATCTTGTAATTCATTAATACCCTTAACCTCGATCTCCTGAGAGGTTATAGCAGTAATGGTATATGGCGCATCTTGGAGTGATTCATCACGCTTTCGTGCAGTTACTGTAATCTCCTCTAACTGCAAGCGCTCACCATCCTGCGCATTGGCAACGGATACAAATCCAGACCCAGCTGCAATTGTCATAGCCATAAAGAGACTTGCTCTTTTGAACTGTAATTTCATCAACTTAGTTTTCATATAATTTACCCCTTCTGGCTGTAAAAAGTATCCCTTTATAGATCTACCACACAGCCTTGTATTTGTTAAACAATCGGCTTTGCTGTTACCCGACTCCCCCCAACTCCAAACAGGCTAAATCTCAAAAAAATTAAAATTTCCCTACTGGAGTCTTTTAACTCTAATTCGGATAGTTCACTATGTCAAATAATTCTTATACATATTTTATAAATTCATATATATGTATAATTGTTATACTTCTGGTATTGGGCAAGCAGAATTTCAACTCGACTATTTTTACTATTACTTAATATTTAATTCTCATATGTGTTCTTTTGCTACATCGATACGAATTAATTGACATTTATATTCGTTTAATTAAAGTATCTTTATTTAAGTGTAGCGACTGTTGGAGTAGGTCGTATGAGAAATTTGGGCCACTAAACACTATAGATAGGCTCGAGAAAGGCAACTTAAGGTAGACCTGTAGAAGGCGACTTAGTTAAACTTCACGAAGATATTAGCCGCGCAAAATTAGAGTATAGACACTATGAATAAAAAATTAGCTAATCTCATTTTACTAACCGCCACTTTTTTTGGGAGCTGGGCAGTCTATGCTAATCCAGATTTAGCTAAGGGCGCAAAGCTATTCCAAATGTGTGCCGCCTGCCATGGGCAGTCGGGTGAAGGAAGTCAGATCCTAAACGCGCCTGCCAGCGCCGGTCAAAGCCAGTGGTATGTTAAACAACAACTCAATAATTTTAGGGCGGGGATTCGAGGGTCTCATCCAGAGGACAGCTACGGCCGCCAAATGATACCAATGGCAACTATCCTAAAAGATGAGCAAGCAGTCATAGATGTATCAAGCTTTATAGAGACTCTGCCTCTAACAAAACCCAAGACAACACTAGCAGCTGATCCTAGCGCGGGAAAGGCCTCTTACGGCATATGCGCGTCCTGTCATGGAACTTATGGCGAAGGGATCGCTGCGCTTAATGCTCCTCGCCTATCTCATCAGCATGACTGGTACATAGCTAGACAAATTAGAAACTTCAAACAAGGTATTAGAGGCTCTCATGCTAAAGATTTTTATGGGAATCAGATGCGTAGCATGGCGCTCATTCTTGCCACCGACCAACAAATCGATGATGTCTCAGCCTATATTAGCGCGCTAGATTAAAGAGACCAATCATACTCTGGAAATACAGTTTTTCACTTATAAAACCACCAACACCAAAGGGGTTGATAACATGAATTCCAAGATGGACAGACGTGCTCTTTTGCAAGGGTTAGGTGCTTTATCCTTAGCTAGCACCGCAGGAGGCCTGCACGCTAAATCTGACTCCACTAAAAATGGATCCGCTATAGATTTCTCCGACGACGTCGAAAACTTGCGAGCCTACGCAAAACTGGCAGGTACTGTCGAAGACGGTATGGTGCATTATTGGTATTCTGGCACAATTTATGGTTTCACCCCTGAGAAAACGGCGGCTATGGTGGGCTGGACAGGTCTACTTAAGATGGTCTGGCGCAATCTGGGAAACGGATCTTTTCATTTTCGTAATTATGACCTTGCTTATTTCACTAACCCCGGGGAAAGTACTCGTATTGACCAATTCGTTAACCCTTTTACCGGAAAGATCAATCGTCCCATCGATGTAGTGGGAGGTCCCTTTGACGTTGTTTTATCACCAAAACAGTACCCTTGGACTATGTCAGGTGACGATATCTGGGTAACTGAACCTAATTTTTTTAAATATAAGAATAAGCTATCGCCACAAGACTGGCCATTAGCATCAAGTGGTGATTTACTAAATTTGCTTTATCTTGACGGCTTTCAGGGCAAACTATCTGACATTAGAAATGACAGCATTAAGAGCGCTCCGTCTACGCTAAATGTTCACCATGTCAATCCATGGTATCCATTCTTTAAAATGGGTCAGCGCACTGGCGTAAATGTTTGGCATGGACATGGAAAAAAGATCATGGAGTTGTCGGACATTTCACCTGAAGTACTCGCATACGTAGAGGAAGTAAGCCCTGGGTTCATTGAATCTGACCAACCTTGGCCAACCCGAACTGACAGCTATAAAGAATATAAAGAGCAGCGTAAACCAAGTAAGAAGTAGCTCTCAAACAATAATTTACTTTAACCTTAAGATCGGTCCGCTGACTTGAGGTCTGCCTGCTCCTTATTCCATTTCTCCGTTACATCTCGGATAACAGCTGATATTCCCACAACCTTACTATTTTGAATGACAATGTTAACTGAAAACTCTATAGAAATACGACGACCGTCTTTATGGCAGGCTGGAACACAAAGCATCTCAGACTTATAAATGGTCTCCCCAGTGCTAATCACACGCTCATAACCGCGTTGGTGTCTTACAAGAAATTGATTAGGGATGATGAGAGTCAGCGACGAGCCAATAGCCTCATCAGCAGTATACCCAAAGATTGCCTCAGCGCCCTTATTCCACAATCGAATGATTTCATCATTGTCAGCAAACAGGATACCTTCGGAAACGGACTCTACTACCTGATGATATAGGTCTTCCATTTTAGTATGGCTCCATAGAATAGAGAGGAATAAAAGGTACCTTCATGACGTGTCCTAAGGAAGTACGTTCCGATCTTCAATCAGTCCGCCCCCTGACTTAGTGCCTTCAGCATAGGTCACGTCAAGCCACATAACTCCTGAGTCCGTAAGAGCCCCTTCACCCCAGCCCCATATGCTATTAGGTGGTTGATTAATAAAAAAGTCTTGCGTGACCACCGCGATCTGCCCTACATCATCCGGATCAGTAGTATTCAAGATTTTCATATCCCCGTGCAGAACATACAAAAATCTCTGTGCCTTTTCATAGTAACTTCTCTCTGGCCCGCCAGAATGATTCCAACCGGGAGGTGCATAACGAAGCTTTGCTCTAAACCCGCCGGCCATTCCGTCATATAACCATTTAACCATAACTCCAGGTAACTCTGTATCTTCCTCCCACTCCATCACCTCAGGTGTTGATGTATGTTGGTAATGGGGTTGATAAAACTGCTTAACCGCCTTCCAGTCATCCGTATACATTGGACTCTCGGGATCTAAAACATAGTTTTTACCCCCTTCAGCAAAAAGTAGCTGGGTTGAACCAGGGGTAACACGCTGCCTCTCCATTGCATCGCTCCGATTACCATGGATACTAAACGCCGGTCGATACATCCAAGTTCCCTGTCGCATTTCGACAAGAGTCCCTTTTTTCTGCTGAGGGGAAACAAACTCATAAAGAAGAAAATCACCATCAAGCACATAACCCCATTCTGCAAAGTTATGGTAATGACGCTCTTTATTAACAGCATCCCAACCCGGTGAAAAATGGGTATAAAATAAAATAGCGCCACTCTTGTTGGCATAAAGAAGTTTCCCTTTCGTCGTCTGTTTGCTTCCCATTCGAAAACGATCATCCCAAGGAAGGGAATTGACATCGATGATACTTAAGGGCACCCATTCTATTTTGTCTTTGCCTTCCGCATTACCGACCACCAAAACCCAAAAAAAAATGAAACCCAAAACTACTGCCACTATATTTTTCATACCACGCCCTATTCCAAAGTTACTAACCTCTAGATCGATATAATTTTCAAACTGTACTGCAGAATATATGCTTGATCGTTCTCTGCCCCTATTCAGCATATCCTAGAAATTCAGCTTTCACTAAGCACAAAACAGATTGTCCTAACTGGCATTGCCTGACTCTTCTTGGCTCACAACCGCTCGCCACATAAAATTTTGCTGGTTTTTCGATGCCTGCTCTCCGGTGAATTGATAGTGTATAAAACCTATGAGAAGCGCAGTAAAGAAAGTGACAAGCCAAGCCAAGCCGATTACAAGATGTGTTGAAAAATCAACGCCAAATAGCTCCGTACTGTAACTAGCACAGACACCAGTAATCTCACCTAGAATAAAGGCCGGGATAACAGACACTGGCGTTGCACGCTTTACAAACATGCCCAGTACAAAAAGTGCTCCAAGGGGGCCAAGAAAACAATTAAACCCTTTCTGAGCCAAACTAATAATATCGGAGCCCTTAGAAAGTTCATAGAGAGCAATCGTATACCCTACAACGAGCACCCCCATGCAGGCTGTCATGATTCGAGCTCGCTTTAACTCCAATTGGCTGGCCTCAGATTTAGGATCAAAGCGACGCATAAAATCAACTGTAAGAATAGTTGAAGCGGAGTTAGCGCCTGAATCAATGGTCGACATGGCCGCCGCAAATAGAGCAGCAACGACTAATCCACGTAATCCACTGGGCATATAGATGCTAATAAATTGTGGGAAAACCGAGTCCTGCGCCACATTTCGGACAGATCTTATATCTGACAATATACCTGCGCTAGCCGGTAAATCGTACTGTTGAATAAAGTACATTAAAGAAATTCCGACACCCGCCAAGATAACACCAAGTGCTAAAGCAGCAACGGCACTAATGACATAACTTATCCTCGCAGCTTTTACATTTCTAACCGTAAAATAGCGCTGCATAGCCATTTGGTTCGCACCATGGGTACACACCATCCACATAAATAGGCTCAAACTAATCGAAAATACAGTCGACCGATTTCTCACATCCCAGTCAAACCATTGTACCTCTTCGTGTTTATAAGTCTGGGATACCTCTATCCAGTCGCCGACATTTGAACCAGTCATCCATGCAACTGCACCCATGGTAAATAGAGCGCCAATAAGTAACACGAAGAACTGTATTACATCCGTCCAAATAACTGCACGAATGCCACCAAGAGTGGTATAAAAAATCGAAAATGCTCCCACTCCTAAAATTGTGGTGTACACCGCTCCATCTGCATCGGTAACAAAAGGTAATATAGTTTCAATTCTGGTAATTTCTACTAACGCCATCGAGGCCGTTAACACAACAACCGAAATCCACCCAAAAATCAGGAGCAAGCAGAATATTGCTGCCAGAGCACGCACTGGATAGTTAAACCTTCGCTCCAGATACTCATAGGCACTAGTAAGGCGAAGGCGCATGAAAAAAGGAATCCAAACAAAACATACCACTATTAAAATAAGCGGCAACGGCAACTGTCGAGTAAGAAAGGTGAGCCCAGTTCTGAACATTTCGCCAGGCTGCCCAAGGTATAGAATTGTTGACATGACTGATGCAAACAAGCTGATGCCAACAGCCCATGCAGGTAAGTCGCGCCCGCCGACAAAAAAGTCTTCTGTCGATCGCTGCTTGCGGGCTATTCTTAGGCCCATATATAGCATCACAAGTAAATAGACAACTATTACAGCAACATCAAAAAATGTTAGGCCACCTTGGTTATTAGCTACAACAGACATCTTTTCCCCAATTATATTTTCAGTGATTCGGTTTAGATTTAGGTGTGTTTAAATGATGACTACCACGACTCTTTTATCAAGAATAATTTCTCACCAACATACACCAATTTCTTACATTGCCTCCGGCAGACAACACGTAATATAATGCTTATGAGAAAATAGTTAAAATATCTATTAGACTCAATTAAATATTTAGTAGAACTCTAAGTTGGTCCAACATCGTTGTCAAATAATTCTTATATATAATTTACAAATTCATATAGATGAATTATTATTTTTAAATAAAATATAAAAAGAATACCTCTATGAGTAAAGATGTTGTTAAATCCGTAGGTCGTGTATTTAGCGTTTTAGAGCTATTCAAGACTCATCAAAAACCATTGACGGCAACGGAGGTGTGCAACTACCTTGATTATCCTAAATCAAGTGCTGATGCTCTCCTGAAGAGCCTAGTAAGTCTTGGATATCTCACACTCGATATAAATACCACGAAATACTTCGTGTCTTTACGAGTCACTAAACTCGGTGATTGGCTTCCAGAACTATTTGGTGCCAGTAGTGATGCTCTGCAAATCCTTGATCATATCCACAAAGCGCTTGGAGAGACCGTAACACTGTCCATGCCAAACGGTATGCATATGCAGCTTATTACTGTTATCACTGGTACCTTTCCAATCTCGCTAAGTTTTCAGCAAGGCACTAAACTACCTCTTTTCACAACGGGAATAGGCATCGTACAACTTGCTACGAGAAGTAATGAAGAGATCGCCAAAGCATTGAAGCGAGCAAATCGTCGAGCTACGAATGCTCAGCAGAGAGTCAATCTCGAAGATCTAATGGTTAATATAGAATTGACTCGAGCTAAAGGTTATTGCGAAGCGTATGACCGCTTTGTTCCTGACACTGGCGCTATTGCAATGGCGCTGCCGGGAATCTCATCAGAAAGTTCCCTAGTTGTTGCCGTAGGTGGCCTGTCAGATCGAATCAAAAAGAATGAAGGTAAAATAATTCAAGAAATGCGTCAGGCAATTCGACACTATAAAAAGCACTGACTAAGCGCGTTTACTGTAGACCCCATCGCCGTTTAGAGTCTAGCCATACCTTTTTTAAAACCCTAAATCATGAAAGAAAAATCAGTTTGTGTTGAATAATTTGGGTTAAACCAGTAGCATTGCAAGCGCATACATTTTGTTAGTATTATCCGCGCATAAGAGCTGTAGCCACCCATTTTCCGGCGTAACCCATAATGACGACTAAACGAAGAAACAACTCTCAAGACGTAGCTGACCTAGCTCGGGTATCACAAGCTTCTGTTTCTAGGGCTTTCACCTTGGGCGCGAGTATTTCCGCAAAAACTAAGATGAAGATTTTGGCCGCTGCGGAAAAGTTAGATTATCAACCAAATATTATCGCTCGTAGCCTATCCAAAAGTCAGTCTGGACTAGTGGGAATATTGTTTGCTAACTGGGATCATCCTAAGGCGGCCGAAATACTTAAGGGATTGTGCGAGGCAATCACCGAGAAGGGGTTTAAGCCAGTTGTTCAATCAGCCAATACTACAGAATCTGTTGATAAGGCCTTTACTGATTTCCTAAGTTATCAGGTAGATGGCGTCATAGTTTTTTCGATATCACCTTCAGCAAACATGTCCGCTTTGTGCTTCAGAAGTAATATCCCTATTGTGATACTTAATCATTCGACGCCAGGAATCAATGCTTCAGTTGTTACCATAGATTCAACAAAAGTTGGTCGGCAAATTGGAAATGCTGTACTCGAAAGAAGCTACAAACGAATAACCATCATTAGCTCTGACGCTCATAGTCAAGTGCTCTCTGGCATAAGCGATGCGCTGACTGAGACGGTTAGTCAAGCTCCAGAGACTGAGATCATATCCCAACTCACCGGCGTTCATGGTTATGAGGCCGGCGTGCAGACAATTATTGATCTATGGGCAGAGGATGTTAAACCTGATGTTATTGTGTGCACTTCAGACTACACCGCCCTAGGCATACTCGCTGGATGCCGTCACAAGCTTGGCATTAAGGTTCCAGAGGAACTCTGCATAATAGGGCTGGGGGATATCCCGGTCTCGGGATGGAAAGATCATGATTTGTCGACTGTAAAAATACCACATGATGAACTGGTGAAAACGACGGTAACGACTCTAATATCCAAAATTGAGACTCAATCCATGGAGCCGGAGAACATCAAGCTAGATGCGAAATTGATCCTTAGGGGCACTATTAAAAATCTATAATTACCTAGCTGATGCAGAACTTTAATCAACCTTTATTTTAAAAGGAGAAAATAATGAAAACAGGATCCAACGGGTTATCTTATCCATTTGAGAACCGCCCTACTCCTGGCGAAATCATTAAGGTAGGCCCGGGTATACATTGGGTGCGCATGCCTCTGCCTATCAGTCTGAACCACATTAATTTATGGCTACTAGAAGAACAAGATGGCTGGACCATGGTCGACACGGGAATGGCTACAGAAGACACCAAGGTACTATGGGAGGACATCTTTAAACGTTATTTTGGCGCTAAACCAGTAAAGAGAGTTATTGTTACACACATGCATCTAGATCACTTAGGTCTCGCTGGATGGTTGGTCGACAAGTGGGGGGTGGAGCTATGTATGTCACGCACAGAATACCTAACAAGCAGAGTCATCGCGGCTGAAATTAGTGGCGATCCGCCTGAAAGTACTGTGAATTTCTTCAGAGCAGCGGGAATTGATGATGCGGCCTTAGATGAATTTAAGGAGCGATTTCGCAGCCGTAGTGACTTTGTTTCACCTTTACCTAATGCATATAAAAGGCTTGTGGACAATCAGACCCTTCAGATAGGACCTCACCAATGGACAGTCATTATCGGCGAGGGACATTCACCTGAGCACGTATGTCTGCTCTGCAAATCACTTAATATAATGATTGCCGGCGATCAAATTCTACCGCGCATTTCACCCAATGTCGGCGTGCGCCCTAATGAGCCGGACGCCAATCCACTTAAAGATTGGTTACAAAGCTGTGAATCTTTTAAGAATAAGCTCGACAAAGACGTTCTTATCTTACCTTCTCATGGAGACCCCTTCTATGGAGCCCACCTTCGCCTCCAAGAGATGATCGACGAGCACAAGGCTGGACTTAAAGACCTATACGATTTCTGCTCAGAACCGCGCTCGGTGACCGATGCATTTCCAGTATTATTCAAAAGCAAAATTAACAGCGGTAATATGGTGATTGCCGTTGGAGAAGCGCTTGCTAATCTAAATCATCTCGTCGCCTCAAAAGACTTAGAGGTCGATACTTGTAATGGTGGTATTGCAAAATACAAACAAACTTAACTTCAATTTTGCAGAGTTAAATATCAAACAAAGTACAGTGTAACAATGCCTTAACATACCGATCGCTTTATAGAGATTTTATTTATCATCTGATAAACTAAACTCATGTGACAAAGTGACAATACCATTGCGCATTAACTTAGAGGTTTATATTGAACGCTAAAATTAATACTAACAGACGCTTGTCACCAGAAGATCGGGAACAACAGATCCTAGAGGGCGCTGTTAAGTTTTTCGCAGAAAAAGGATTCTCCGGCCAAACGAGAGAATTAGCCTTGCAGCTTGGTATTACTCAGCCATTGCTTTACCGTTATTTTCCAACAAAACGGTCTTTAATAGAGCGCGTTTTCGAAGAAGTCTATATCAACAAGCTCGACTCTGCATGGTCCGTAGCTTTAACTGACCGCAGCAAGTCACTACATAAAAGATTATGTACATTTTACTGTAACTATTCTGAAGCTACCTATCGCAATGAGTGGATTCGTATCTATATGTTTTCCGCTCTCATGGAAGAACCTCTAAATAAACATTACATAAAATTAGTTGAGGAACAAATTCTCACTCCGATTTGCATTGAACTGAGAGATTATTGTGGCTTACCTAAAGTGGACATCTCCCCAATTAGCCAAATTGAACTAGACCATATTTGGGTAATGCATGGCGGTTTGTTTTATCACGCGATTCGAAAACACATCTATCGTAGCCGGGTGAGTGATGATTTCGAAGAAATTGTTTCGCGTGCTGTGAGCACAATGCTGGAAGGTAGTAAAGCAGCTCAATAATAGAGGTAAATAAGATGCCAACGCCATTAAAAAATGACCATCCTCAAAGCGTTGGAATAATTGGTCTTGGAATAATGGGCTCGGCCATAGCCACCCACCTTGTTACTGCTGGATATCAGACCTTTGGTTACGATCCTGATAAAAAATGTAGTGAACAAGCCGCAACAATGGGAGTAATGACACAAGCTAGCGCTATAGAAGTCGCGGCGCGTTCAGAGATAATATTACTGAGCCTACCCCATGACCAAGCTTTAAATGAAACAGTAACTCATATACTCAAAAGTCCCGCTGTAATGCTTTCAAAGCCAATACTAATTGATCTTAGTACGCTTAATCTTGCGTCAAAGAAGCGTAATCATGACCGTCTTTCCAATGCCGGCATTAAATTTTTTGATTGCCCCATCAGTGGCACAGGCGCACAAGCAAAAACAGGTGACATAGTTATATACGCAAGTGGCGAGGTCGACACCTACCATTCTTTAATCCCTCTTTTCAATTGCTTTGCACGATGTGTCTTCTATATCGGAAAATTTGGCCAAGGCACGAAAATGAAGATAGCCGCGAATCTGTTAGTGGCTATCCACAACGTTGCTACAGCTGAAGCGCTCACACTAGCAATTAGCAGTGGTTTAGATGCAGAGATGTTCTGCGAGGTTATTGCTTCTGGAGCAGGCAACTCCAAGATTTTTGAGTTACGAAGCCCGCTGATGGCAAAGGGTACCTATACACCACCCACAATGAAGTTAGCCACATGGGAAAAAGATATGGCGATCATAAAGCAATTTACTGAAGAGATGGGGGTGTCTACACCTCTTTTTACAGCGACCTCACCAATCTATGAAGCTGCTATACAGCAAGGCCTTGGTGACCAAGACACTGCCGCTGTTTTTGCTGTTTTACAAAATATGACTGGACGCGGTCAGCCACCAGCAGATAGCAGATAGCAGATAGCAGATAGCAGATAGTGAAGATTTGGTGATGAAAACGCAGGTATTATCAGTCAACACACATAAATATTTTACTTAATAGGTGCACGGTTATGATAACCCAGGGTTCAAAAAAAAATTCTCATCCTGAGGCGATATGGCCAGGCCTCGAAGCGGGCGTTCCAAAACCACTCATGCCTTATAGCCCGGCCATTAAAGCGGGTGGGTGGGTATTTGTTGCAGGTCAACTTGCCAGTGATATGAAGACTGGTTTAGCTCCAGAAATACGGCAAAAAAACCGTTTTTTAAAAGGCAAGCTTGCTCTTGAATCAGACTACGTACTTGGTAACCTAGCCGATACCATTAAGGCTGCCGGCTGTGATATTGACAAAGATATGGTGCGAATTTGGCAGTATTTTGCAACTAATCACCCCACTGTAGCGGAATTTGAGCAAGGGAATAATTGGCCGAAAATAAGCATTGAACCCTATCTAAGATCTCGGCAAAAGTTCGTTAGCAACTGCCCACCATCCTCAAGTGTCGGCTGCAGCGAGCTTATGTGGCGAGACACGCAACTTGAGGTGGACATGATCTGTTTTGATGATGATCATGAAACTAAGACTTATGGGGTTCCAAGTGGAATGACCTTGCCACCAGGGTCACACGCACCAGCTCTGCGAAGAGGTGACTGGGTATTTTTGTCTGCCGAGTCGGCGCTGGACTGGGATGGCACTAACCCAGATTTAGCTCGCATGGGGGCATCCAGTAACTCAACAATGTGGTTTGGGTCAACCGTTGCCAAGCAGACAGAATACACGCTAGAAAAGCTTGCGCGAATAGCGGAGACAGCTGGAACCTGTTTAGAACAAGCCGTGAAGGCAGAAGTTTATATCGGCCACCCTCGTGACTTTGCCGCGATGGATGAGGTTTGGAAGCATTGGTTTCCCAACAATCCTCCAGCCCGAGTTGTAGTCCCTTACATGGGAATGGGAGTGCGCGGAAGCAGAGTAGAGATTGCCCTCACCTTGCTCGCTAATGATGCGACATTAACTAAGAAAACCATTGAAACCAGTGATGCACCTAGGCAACCTGGCCATGAGCCTCAAGCGGTTAAAGCAGGAAATTTCCTATTCTTTAGCACGCAGATGGCTTTTGACTCTTCAGGCATACTCGCAGAGGGAATGATTCGTCATCCCAATGCACCTTGGTATGGATCTCCAGGTCAAAATCAGATGCGCTATATGATGAAAAATGTAAATAATATTTGTGAAGCTGCTGGGACCTCTATCGACAATATCGTACGTCGAGTTTGCTTTCATAATGACTTGCAGTGGTTTTCAGACTCCATTCAGGAATGGGCTAGTTACTTTCCTGGAGACCGACCCGTATCCACGACTATTGGCATTGCTGGTGGACCGATGGTTGTTGAGGGCGCAAATACACTACTTGATTTAATCGCCTATGTACCGGACTAAACTAACAAGCAGGTAATTTAAAATGATATCGATAGGTTTTCTTGGTTTGGGAAAAATGGGCGAAGTTATGGCGCCATTGCTTCTTGAAGCTGGATATGATCTTTCAGTATGGAATCGTAGCCCCGAAAAAGCCGATTTTCTCGTCGACTTAGGTGCCAAAAAGGTTTTGACCCCAGCAATTTTAGCGAGCACAACAGATATAGTTATTTCTATGCTCACAGATGATGCCGCCATTCGGGCTGTATATGAGGGGCCAGAGGGGTTACTTAGCGTTCCAGTCAAAGGAAAGCTATTTATTGATATGAGCACATTGCGGCCCCCAACAGTTCATGACATTGCCAAACAAGTTTCAGAAGCAGGTGCTAGCTTTGTTGATGCACCGGTATCCGGAACCGTGGCACCCGCAAAATTCGGTAAGCTTTTAGTGTTGTGTGGGGCGAGCAACGAAGATTTCGAACGTGCGCGACCCATACTGGATATTTTTGGTCGTCGTATCGTCCATGCTGGGCCAGTCGGCCAAGGAACACTACTTAAACTAGTGGTCAATCTTCCGCTAGCGGTTTACTGGGCCTCTCTAGCAGAAGCTATCGCCATGGGGACTCACGGCGGCCTGAATCTAAAATTGATGCTAGATACTATTCAAGACAGCTCTGCAGCCCTTGCGGTGTTAGGCCTTAAAGTACCGACTATTTTAGGTGATCCTGGGCCAGTTGCTTTTGATGTGGCAAGTATGAAAAAAGATTTACTGTCGATGCTCGCTACCGGTGAAAAATCTGGTGTTCCCATGCCTGCCACCAATGGCGCACTCGACAATTATTCAGCCACGTTGAATGGTGGATTTGGTGATGCAGATGCGGTCGAAATCATTCGTTTTGTGACAGAAAAAATGATTCAACTAGATTAGATAACAGAAAGGAGTTCCCATGCAAAATACAGTGATCCAAGACAATATGTGCATTGATTGGGATGTAACAATAGAAATGGATGATGGCCTAATGCTGAGGGCGGATATTTTTCGCCCAATACAGGAAGGCAAGTACCCCATTATATTGACGCACGGACCATATGCTAAAGGTCTGTCCTTTCAAGAAGGTTATCCTAGCGCATGGCAAAGTATGGTTGACGAGCATCCTGATGTCCCCGCTGGCTCAACCAATAAATATCAAAATTGGGAGGTTGTAGATCCTGAAAAATGGGTTCCTGACGGTTATGTTTGTGTTCGCGTGGACTCAAGGGGTTGCGGCGCGTCCCCGGGCTATGTGGATCACTTCTCACCGCGTGAGACCCAAGATTATGCGCAATGTATCGAATGGGCAGGTATTCAATCCTGGAGCAATGGCAAAGTTGGATTAAATGGCGTGTCATACTATGGCATCAATGCCTGGCAAGTCGCTTCTTTGCAGCCTGCACACCTCGCTGCAATGTGCGTTTGGGAAGGCGGCTCTGACTGGTATCGCGACATGACCCATCACGGCGGAATACTAAATACATTTTGGGCTAATTGGTACGACATGCAGGTAAAAAATGTTCAGCACGGTCTCGCCGAACGAGGTCCGAAAAGTAAAGTAACTGGTGAATTAATTTGCGGCACGACGGGTCTAACAGATGAAGAACTTACTCAGAATCGCTGTGATTTTGGAGAGGACATTTTGGCCCATCCTCTGGACGATGAGTACCACAATCAGCGGTCAGCGGTTTGGTCAAAAATAACGACGCCTTTGTTAACCGCGGCCAACTGGGGAGGCCAAGGCTTGCATCCCAGAGGTAACTTTGAGGGATTTATGCGAGCGGCGTCTAGTCAAAAATGGCTTGAGGCTCATGGCCTTGAGCATTGGACAGAGTTTTATACCGACTATGGTATTGCATTGCAGAAACGCTTTTTTGGGCATTTTCTAAAGGGTGAAGATAACGGTTGGCTAGATCAGCCTCCTGTTCAATTACAGGTCCGCAAGATAAATGGTTTTGAACAACGAACCGAAGATAATTGGCCCATTCCAAGAACGCAGTGGACGCAATTTTATCTTGATTCAGACAATACCTCTCTTTCTCTAAGCCCTCCGGTAAAGCGATCGACAATGACTTTTAGTGCCACAGGAGAGGGCATCACTTTTATGTCAGCTCCACTTGATAATGACACGGAGATTACAGGGCCCAGCGCTATCAAATTTGTCATTTCATCATCAACGCCCGATGCTGATCTCTTTGTTATTTTACGCGTGTTTTCCCCTAAGGGAGACGAGGTAGTATTCCAAGGTGCAATAGACCCACACACTCCGATTGGCCAAGGCTGGTTACGAGCATCCCATCGCAAATTAGATCAAAATTTATCAAAGCCATGGCGACCTTATCATGCGCATGATGAAAACCAGCCGCTCTCTCCTGGGGAAAAGGTCCATCTAGACATTGAGATATGGCCCACATCGATTGTTGTGCCTGCGGGATTTCAGATTGGTGTTACCGTCAGGGGGCGAGACTATGAATATCCCTATGCGAGTGGTCAACGGCAATCTAACTTTAAAAATGAGCTCCGCGGCTGCGGCCCTTTTTTACATGATGATCCTCGAGATAGACCGCCAGAGGTCTTTAATGGGGAGACAAGTATTCATATCGACCCTGAACAAGCGCCTTATCTCTTACTGCCAATTATTCCCTGATTGAGACGCTGACTTATGGTTTTGATTCGACCTCAAGACAGGTACATTAACGATATACGCAATCAGGCGCTATGTCAGTTCGCTAAACTATAAACTCAATCATACCCAATTATATCTACTTCGCATGCGGACAAATCGTTCGACATTGACTTCCTTTATTAGCGTTTGCTGGAGGGAATCTAAGTTTTTTACAGCTTCATGCCGATCAATAGAAACATGTTCGCCATCCTTAATAATCGCCCGCCCCTTCACCAGCACTCTGCTAATAGCCTCTGGACTCGGTCCATTACCGTAGACAAGATTGGGAATGATGGCCGCTGGAGGGGAGAGCTGTGTTTCTCCGCGACGATCAATCATTACTAAATCTGCGTCTTTCCCTACCTCTAAGGAGCCTATGCGGTCATCCATCATCAATGCCTTGGCACCACCAATGGTGGCTAACTCAAGAGCCTGCTCGGCGCTTCCCCACAGGACCTCCTCTCCCGTCCATGCCGCTTTTGAATCCCCGGACCGACGGCGGTATTCATCGCCTAAACGCTGGCCTGTTAAGAAGCTCCTCATAGCTGTCCATAAATCATGACCGTAGGCAACCACTGGGCCGTCTAATCCCAACCCACAGGTAACGTTGCGCTCCAAGAACTGGCGCGCATCGAAACTGACTAAACCGAGCACCTGCTCCATGTCTGGCACCAGCGCAATAGTAGCTCCACAGTCTCTAATCAAGTCAGCTTCGCCAGGCCGCAGATTTTGTGCGTGAGCAGCAATGACATTAGGCCCAAGAATACCCGCATCGGCTAACCACTCAAAAGAACCACCCTTCCAACCTCGTCGCTCAGCCAGGTATTTTTGATCAAACACTGCTGGGGCATGAATATCAAACTGACGATTATTTACGACAGTCCATTCCCAGAGGGCCTTGAGCTGTTCAGGCTCACAATAGGTGATACCAATAGATGAGGCAGTGACGGTAGTGAAATCATCTTCCCATTTTTTCTTAACACGCTCAGTCTCTGAAAGAGCCGTGTCCAGATTCTCGCGGAAAGGCTCAGGAACGGCATCTTGATCATTAATCGTGAGTCTCGCCATTCGACAGCGGATACCCGAATCTCGAACCGCTCTAAGAACACCATCGATAGAATCTTTATGCACATGCGTAAAATGATCATCTGCGGTTGTTGTTACTCCGCGACGCACCAAATCAAGAATGGGCGGCATTGCAGACACATAGGACCTTTCTTCATCGCAGGCTCCAGTCATTGGGTAATAAAACCCGAAAAAACGTTCTTCAAAAGTAGTTCCCTCAGCCATGCCACGCATACACCCTTGAACCAAATGCCCATGCACATTGACTAGCCCTGGAATGATTATGTTTCCATCTCCACCTAACTCTTCCTGCCCAACATAGTCGCAGTCGTTACAATCACCTACATCAACAATTAGCCCATCAGTAATGGCTACATACCCATTGGTAAATACATTGCGGTTGATGTCCATGCTAACAACCATGCCCCGCAATAAAGAGTCACATTTTTTCAACTTGATTTCCTCATTTTCGTTCTCTTGCTCAGTTAATAACCACTGAAACGGGCTACAAGAATAATGCCAATGTTTAATTTTTGCAAGCGTATACATTTTTATCTAATAAAACTTTCACCACATTAAGCATTGCTGAAAATGGCCACTAATTATAATTATGTCTATACCTATTTATTACTTTGAAAGGCTATTCATAAGCCTTGAACCTAAGATAATTCGCTCCAATTTAGGCAACCGGGAACCCCTTGGGCAAGCCTGCATTAGGCGTAAATCCATACAATGGTTCATCAGGCAGTGCGTCACTTAGAATACCCCTAACCTCTAGGAGCAAGGGTAAATCAATGCCCGTATTTAATCCCATAGCGTCAAGCATGAAAACCAGATCTTCAGTGACTATGTTGCCACTTGCCCCCGGGGCAGCCGGACAACCGCCAAGCCCTCCAAGAGAACTATCGATGGTAGTAATTCCCTCTTCAAGGGCCGCAAGAGCATTGGCAAGCCCCAAACCATAGGTGTTATGTAAATGAACACCTGTCAGGTTTTTATCGCCTACTACTTGCTTGATGGATCTTACCAAACGCTTCACCTGAGCCGGATTCCCATAACCCGTCGTATCAGACAGCCCAACTTCATCACAACCCGCCTCCATGGCTTTTTCTGCAAGCCTAAGTACTTTATCTTCACTAATAGCACCCTCTATGGAGCAACCAAATGCTGTGGATAAACCTACTTCAAAATGAGGTCGTTGATGGTTAGGTAAACTTTTCACCATGTCGGCAATAGACTTAATTTCGTCGAGCATCTGAATATGAGTTTTGTTTAGATTACGTTGACTATGAGTCTCGCTGACCGAAAATGGAATCGACATTTTATGAACCCCACTTGCCACTGCATCAACCGCGCCACGATAATTTGGAATCAATACGGCAATGGTAAGACCTTCGATTTTCTTACAGTATTCAACCAACTCTGCAGTATCCGCAAGCTGAGGCATTAATTTAGCGGGAACAAAAGAGCCAACCTCAATTTCTCGCACGCCAGCCTTAGCTTGCGCACTTATCCACCGTTTTTTTTCAGTAGTCGGCATGATTGCTTGGATATTTTGCAACCCATCTCTTGGACCCACTTCGCTAATCAAAATATCTGGATCGGTCATTCTCTATTCCTGAATTGAGTGGTTTTTCGTATTAAGCTATATTATTTTATATTGATCTATTATTATATCATTACTACCATTAAATATCAGGCTTGCCTTTAGCTGAATCTCTTTAAACTTACCGAGAAAAATCTCATGAGTCAGACCGACCACCTACCACTATCCCACATTAAAGTGATTGAGTTTTCGCATATGGTTATGGGGCCATCTGCTTCAGCTGTCCTTGCAGACCTTGGCGCTGATGTCATTAAAATAGAACCCATAGGTGGCGATAACACGCGTCGACTGCGCGGATCTGGTGCCGGTTACTTTGCTATGTACAACCGAAACAAGCGCAGTATCTGTATTGATCTAAAGTCAAAGCGGGGCAACGCAGTAGCCAAAAAACTCATTAGCGGTGCAGATATCCTAATAGAGAACTTTAGGCCCGGTGCTATGGCTAAGCTGGGCTATGGCTATGCAGACCTTGCAAAAGACAATGAACAGCTGATTTATTGTTCTGCTCGAGGTTTTCTGAATGGTCCTTATGAGCATCGTACGGCTCTTGATGAGGTCGCACAAATGATGGGAGGTCTAGCTTATATGACTGGGCTGCCAAACCGGCCAATGCGCGCGGGAGCATCCGTCATCGATGTGATGGGCGGTATGTTTGGGGTAATAGCTATTCTTGCGGCTCTAGAGATGCGTAAAATTCACGGTAAAGGGCAAGAAGTTGCAAGCTCCCTTTTTGAAAGCACCGTTTTTCTTATGGGCCAGCATATGGCCCAAGAAGTCGTCATGGGAGAGCCCGCTAAGCCAATGTCTATTCGCACCTCTGCATGGGCGATTTATGATATTTTCAATACTAAGGACGAACAGCAGGTTTTCGTTGCTGTTGTCAGTGATACGCAATGGTTGATGTTTTGCCAAGAGTTTAATCTCACAGAGTTTGGTGCTGATAAGAGTCTGGCTGCCAATAATGATCGGGTTGCCCACCGCGATAAAATTCTCCCCGCTGTACAAGACATTTTTCTAACACTTAACAAATCAGATTTAATGAAACAGCTCGAGAACTGCGGTCTTCCATTTGCCGGAGTTGGCACACCCTCTGACTTATTTAATGATCCCCATCTACTAGAGTCGGGGGGTCTTTTAGATATCAAGCTTCCCAATGGAGAAACCACCAAATTACCCGGAATCCCTATTCAGATGTCAGGTAAGCGCTTCGATATTAGAAAAAATGTTCCTTTACAAGGAGAGCACACCCTCGAAATTCTTAAAAATGCTGGCTTTACCGATAAAGAAATAGAAGAATTGGTACAAGATGGGATTGTAGAAAGGCTTGAAGAAACGACTTAACTCATCAGTAAAACCTTAGGCCACATTTAACCTAAATAGGCCCAAGGCCGCTTGCTAACATCAACTATTTTAAAGGCGTTGATAGCCTTCTTCAGCTTCATCGTAACGTCTATTGCATCTAGGCCTTCAAGCAACATAAGACGATCACCTGCCTGTAACTCAAAGGGGTAGATGACGCCGTCAGGGCCAGTCACGACACAACCTTCAAGGTCAATATTTAAGGGGTTATCTTGAGGATTTAATGCCACTTGATGAGCCAATATAGTAATTGTTTTTTCGTCTAGGACAATGGGTAATAATCCATTTCTAATACAATTAGTAAAGAAAATAGCACCAAAACTTGGCGCAATAATGACCTGTATTCCGTAATCGACCAACGCCCAAACGGCAAACTCACGTGACGATCCACACCCCATATTCCGACCCGTCAGTAAGACTGTCGCGTTGAGGTACTCATTTTGATTGAGTATAAAGTCTGGATTAAGCTTTTCTTTTTCCGTCCCTCGATCAAGAAATCGCCAGTTAGCAAACAAGCTCTTACCAAGACCTACTTTTGAAACGGACTTCATCTCACGAGAGGGCATGATCGCATCTGTATCTATGTTGATTTTTAATAACGGCGCAGCTATACCTAAATGGGTGCTAAATTTTTTCATGCTAAATGCTCTAGCTTGCGTACATCTGTAATTAACCCTGTCACCGCTGAGGCAGCCACTGTAGCGGGGCTGGCAAGGTGGGAACGGCATCCCGGGCCTTGACGACCTTCAAAATTCCGATTAGTGCTAGTAATTACCCGCTCTCCAGATATAAACCCCTCACCGCCAGCATAAAAGCACATTGAACAACCAGACTCACGCCATTCAAATCCCGCATCTAAGAATATACGGTCTAAACCTTCATTTTCGGCAGCCAGTTTCACCTGTGTAGAGCCTGGAACACATATAGCGCGAACATTGGCAGAGACTTTGCGCCCCTTAAGAATGTCCGCAGCAATACGTAAGTCGCTAAGTCTGCTGTTGGTGCACGAGCCTATAAAGGCTGCCTGTATAGGCAAACCTTCGATCAGCTGACCAGATTTTAAACCCATGTAGTTTAGAGCTTGCTGCATGGAGCGGCGAGAGTCTGAGCCCTCAGAGATTAGAGTGGGTACTCGACCGTCTATGGAAATAGCATGTTGTGGACTCGTCCCCCAAGTAACCGTAGGTGCTATATCCACACAATCAATCGTGATTTCTCGATCAAAGTGGGCTCCTTGGTCGGTGGGAAGCGTCGACCAATACTCCATCGCTTGCTTCCATGATTCGCCCACCGGCGCATATGGTCGACCTTTGAGGTATTCAAAGACCTTGGCATCTGGTGCGATAATCCCTGTAAAAGCGGAGAACTCTACTGCCATGTTACACAACGTCAAGCGTGCCTCGACATCTAAACTCTCCACCATGGGGCCCGCAAATTCCACAGCATATCCAGCACCCCCAGCGGCAGAGTGCAACGCAATTAAGTGTAAAATCATATCCTTCGCGGTCACGGAGGGCTGCTTTTCGCCCGTAAAAATTACCCGCATTTGCTTCGGTTTAGTAAACCTAAGGGTCTCAGTGACCAAAGCATGCTCACATTCACTTGAGCCGACCCCCGTAGCAAGCGCGCCGATCCCACCTAAGGTGCAGGTGTGGCTATCTGGGCAAATCATAGTGCATCCAGGCAGCGCGATACCTTGCTCGGTAGACACTACATGAGAAATACCTTGGCGAGCATCACCTAAATCAAACAGCGTGATATTCTCTTTTAATGATAGGTCACGGGTGACCTTAATGAATTCGGTGCCTCCCGGCATCGTAGTTTGATCCGTCCTTCCGGGAAAGGTATCGACAATATGATCCATAGTACAAAATACATGCGCAGGATTTTTAACTTTACGTCCGCTTGCCTCAAGACTAGCTAAGGCTGCACTTCCCGTCCGCTCGTGCAAAAAAATTCGATCAATATGCAAAAGCGATGACCCGTCATCTTGCTGGGTGACGAGGTGATCGTTCCAAATCTTGTCAAACAGAGTATGTTTCATTATTTATCGCTAAAATTAAGAAGGTATAACGCGTATCCCAATCTGTTTCTTTTCATCTACAAGCTCAACCTTAAACTGGAGATGCGGCAATCGCAACTAACTCGGTACCCATAGTTATCATTAAACCCACAGATTTTGAGTGCAGTAACACAAAGCGCACTCCAGAGATTGAACGCATTGCTCTGCTTTCTACTATTTCAATGAGCTAATAAAAATTCTAGAACTGTACGGTTAAATATCTGCGGTTGCTCCATATTAGATAGGTGTGCCGCATTCTCTAATATGACAAATTCCGCTTCAGGCGTTAGTTCTGCAAGCTCTGCCATTTCGCTCGGATGCAGACCATCTTGATCACCTACAACGTAAAGAGTAGGCACCGCTACTGCTGCAATTAATGACTTATAATCTAAGCCTTTAAGCGCCTTAGCGCATGCAATAAAACCGTCGGCGCGGGTATTAACAATCATCTGGCTGACGTGGTCGATAACATCTCCCCCGGCATCAAGGCGTTGAGGCGTAAACCAAGTCGCCATGGTCTGTGAGAGAATACCCTGCATACCATCTGAATTGACAACTTCAATACGTTTATCCCACATATCCTGGAAAAAGCGTGGAGCATCTAAACGACAATCACAAGCGACTAGTGACTGAACTCGGTGAGGTGCTTTTAGGGCGACTCCCATACCCGTCATGCCGCCCATAGAAAGACCAACAAAATGACTACGCTCGATATTTAGCCGATCCCACAAACCTAATACATCCTCGACTAAATTACTCATAGCACTTGAGGTTTTTGGTATATCGCTGCCGCCATGCCCTCGTGCATCAAAGCTTAAAACTCTAAAATGTTCGCTTAAGACTGGCAACTGGGATTCCCACATACTCATATTGGTTGCCAAAGAATGGGCGACGGTCACCCAAGGGGCGCCTAACGGACCGGTAATCTGGTAATGCAGGTTCAGATCACCAATATCAATAAGATTGTTTTTAAGATCATCCATCATGACAGATTCTTTTCATATGAATAGGCGTCAGCACATCGTGCCACAATATCGCATCAAAAAGCACTTACGCTATTCTGATACTTTACTTAATCTACCGTTTGTTGAGTAATAACGAAAGCACAAGTTTAAGACGCTAGTTGAACTAACTGCCCCCGGTGAAAAACCAGTGGTGAGCTGTCTGTCCTGTGTATTCGCTTAACAGTTCCCATGTAAACCTCATGGTCACCACCCTCTATAATCTGATAGGTTTCACACTCTAAAGTCGCTACTGCACCATCAAGAACAGGGATACCTTTATACCCCTCTGCCCATTTGACGCCGCTAAATTTATCTTCAGCAGGACGAGCAAATTTCATACACAGTTCTTCTTGATCCTTTCGAAGTATATTAATAGCAAAAGCGCGATGTTGACGAAACGCACCGATACTTGGCGATGATAATGCTAAGCTCCAGAGCACTAGCGCTGGTTCGAGAGAAACTGAATTAAATGAATTAACCGTCAGCCCGACTGGCTTACCATCATCACTTAAGGTTGTCACTACAGCTACCCCCGTTGGGAAACTACCCAGGGCTTCACGTAATATGGCCGGCGTAATAGCAGCATTTTCAGACGACTTAATATTTTTCAACATAGTGACATCTCGTGTAGATTTCCCAGAACGATACCTGAAAGACTACCATCAGAACAAATAATATCATAATATGTCTTCTATCATTTTTTCTTATATTGCTTTAAAGACAGAGAGGCCTATAAATGAAACTACAACAACTGCGTTATTTTGTTGCCGTCTATGAAGTGGGATCGATTACCGGAGGCGCTACGAGAAGTCACGCCACTCAATCAGGATTGTCGATGCAAATAAAAGATCTGGAATATCAACTTAAAGGCAGTTTATTTAAGCGCTCTGCTAATGGCGTTACGCCCACCGAAATGGGCAATCGATTCTATCTCCATGCCACTCAAATATTAAGAAACGTCGATGAGGCTACGCAAGAAATGCGTACTATGGGAGAAAAGCTCACCGGGACAGTTCGTGTTGGCTTAATTCCCACTTTCACGCGCTCTATCCTCCCCTCTACATTAACGGCAATGTATTCAAAGTACCCTCTGGTTGAGACCAAAATTTTAGAAGCTTATAGCGACCAATTAACCCAAGATGTCGCCCAAGGTATCCTTGATTTTGCGATTGTTCCGGCACCCACAAGTGGAGAAGAACGCAGGACTAAAAACGAATATTTGGGTACCGACCAAGAATTTCTAGTATCAGCTGCCGATGGGGAATACAAAAATATGCAGCCAATTAACCTCACCGAAGGCGGGCCCTATAAATTAGTATTACCCGGGTCAGCAAATGCCCGGCGTGACAGAATTGATGCCTATATTCAGACTCACAACATAGAAGTTTCCCAGATACTAGAGCTTGACTCTATGCTTGGAACGTTAGAGCTGGTAGCTGTATCAGATTGGAAAACTATTTTACCAGGGTTAGTGTGTTTGAACGATAGACAAGGCGATGTTCGAAAACTTAACCCCATTGTTGGATCACCACTACACGTTGACTATGTGATGATCGAGCCTAAATCGTCTAGCCTTTCTAACGAATCAAAAATCTTTGCCGACCTATTAAAGAAGGAGTTGCATAGCAAAATAAACTGGCACAAAACGTAGCGCTAAGCCATCAGATAAAATGATGCAAAATATTACTTAATATAATTTTTACTTCTGAAATATCTCTAGCACACTAAGCTCATCGCTCATAATAGGTAGAGATATATGGATCTGTCGTTTTTTACAATGCCGGTTCACCCCCTAGGTAAGCCAATATCTCAAAGTATTCGGGAAGATCGTGAAGCGTTTATCCTTGCGGATAAACTAGGCTTTAAAGAGGGCTACTGCGGTGAACACACTACCGATCTCGCCGAAAATATCACCTCTACCGTCGCCTTTATGGCTAGCCTGGCCTATGAAACAAAAAATATTCGTCTCGGCACGGGTACAGTAAATCTACCCAACTCTCACCCCGCGCGTGTTGCTGCAGAAATAGCTATGCTCGACCACATGACAGAGGGCCGATTAAACTTTGGCATCTCGCCCGGTGGGCTATTATCTGATGCAGAAATATTTGGGACCTTAGACAAAGATAGAAACGCCATGTTTCTTGAGTGTATCAACATGGTCTTAGATATTTGGGCTGGCGAAGCACCGTATAACTTGAAGGGTGACTATTTTGAGGTGAGCACAGAGCGAACAATGCTTCCTGATATTGGACAGGGATCTATCATAAAGCCTTACCAATATCCCCACCCTCCAATTGTTGGAACTGTTGTTGCTCCTTACTCAAAAGGAATCACCGCAATGGCTGAAAGAGGCTGGGAGCCAATCTCAGCTAATTTTTTACTTCCTAAATGGGTAAAAACGCACTGGTCAAATTACGCCAAAGGCTGCGCGCTAGGCGGTCGGACGGCAGACCCTGCAAATTGGCGGATTGCAAAGAATATTTGTGTTGCGGACGACATGAAAACAGCAAAAGAATATGCCAGAGGCACTAATAGCCCCTATGTTCTTTATTACAGTCAATTACTGACCAAATTTAGAGACAGCGGACGCCTAAATCTTTTTAAAGAAGACCAAGAAATGTCAGACGATAAGGTCACTTTAGACTATGTGCTTGATCGATTAGTAACCTTTGGAGACCCATCAAGTGTCGCAGATCAAATCTTAGAATTTCGGGACACCGTAGGAGATTTCAATCATCTCGTCTACGCAGGGCATGACTGGACTGACTATGATCTAGGCCGTAAATCGATGATACTAACAGCTGAAAAAGTGATCCCTATTCTCAATGATGCAATCAAAGATTAATAGGACCTGACATGATCAGCGTAGTAAGTGTCGAGCCACAACACTACGCATAGCCTCTGAAGACCCCTCGTAGATTCGCATCGGTCTTACATCACGATAACAGCGCTCAAGAATCGTTTCGTTTGATAATCCCGCTGCACCGTGAATCTGCACCGCACGGTCGACAACCCGACTCACCATCTCAGTCGCATAGGATTTCACCATTGCCGTTTGAAGAACAACATTCTCACCTTGCTGCGCTCGCCAAGCAGCGTCATAAACCATCAGGCGAGCCGCATGCAACTCAGTTGCAGAGTCAGCGATCATCCATTGCACAGCCTGACGAGAGGATAACGGCTTGCCAAAGGTATGTCGCAGTTTGGCGTAATCAGTAGCAAGCTCCAAACACCTATCGGCAATACCCAGGGAGCGCGCAGCAATACCTAAGCGTCCCGTATACAAAAATGAAGTTCCTGCGCCCCAACCCTGCCCTGGACCGCCCAATAATTGCTCGTCTGAAACGACACAGTTCTCAAAAAATACTTCGTAGGTTGACTGCCCATGAATCATTTTCTGTTCACGACCAATAATACAACCTGGGGTTCCCTGTTCGACTATGACCCAGGTTAATCCGTCGTGACGCTCCGTTCCTTTTAAGCGGGTAAGCACTAAAATAAAATCGGCTATTTTTGCATATGAAATCCAGCACTTGCTTCCGTTAATGACCCAACCATCACCCGTCTTTTCGATGGTTGTTTTAATCCCCGCAAGATCTCCAGCCGCCTGTGGCTCACTAAAGGCACTAGCGCCTTGAAGCTCTCCGGCGACCATGGGAAGCAAATATTTGTTCTTTTGCTCTTCGGTGCCCAGCTCGTGTAAAACTGGCGCAAAGCGCATCGCAAAAACACCGCGACCAGCGGTACTTCGATGCACCTGTTCGGTCACTATGCAGCTATCAAGAAGCCCTAGCCCTGCGCCACCGATTTCTGCTGGAGCATCCATAGCAGCCAAACCAAGCTGCTCAACTTTCCCCACCAACGTACTATGAATATCGTCAGGCAAATCAGCTGAGTTAGGACGATCTGGAAATTTTTGCTCAAGCGGGATGAGCTCGCTATCAACAAACCGCCTAACGGTGTCTTGGATCATCTTAGTTTCATCAGGGAGATTGAAATTCATATTAATCGCCTATTTTTTAGGATTGGATGCTGGGCGCAAAGAAGGAAGCTCCCACGGAGCGCGCCAAGGTGCACGAACATACCGCTTGCCATCAACACCATGTACAAGGTCTATCGCGTTGACTTGCGGATGATCCATCAAAGCTCCAAGATCAGCAAACTCCACCGCCCAGACCTCATATTTATCCACTATGTCCAGAACTTCCTTGGCCGTTAATTGAGTGGTGTACTTTTCCCAGATGGGTTTAGCTTCCCGCGCGAGATATCCCATCCCAAAGGTGTCCCACCAATTGTCAGCGTATTCGGTTTTACCAAGTAGATCATCATGAACACCCAGATCCTTAACCATGCTTAAAAAATCTTCCTTTTTTAAAAGCGGTGAGGGGCTCATATAGACAGGTCGATCTTTAGTTTGATATCCATCATGGGGGGCATCAGTTTCATTCGTACAATACGAATCGCCCAACCACTCGTCTGGATTAGTCATTGCGGCCCACTCGTGGCTACGAAGAAACATCATCGCACCAAGCAAGCTCGTCGCAACTTTTTGACCTCGGCCTGTTTTCTCGCGAAAATAAAGTGCTGCCAGGATGCCGGTAAGTGCAATAGGTCCTGAACAGGTGGCTACAATGTCAGCGCCAACACGAACTGGTGGTTCATCTAAATTACCTAGTAGTCTTAAATAACCCGTCATACCCTGGATCACTAACTCACTAGTTGGTCGGTCACGAAACGGTCCTTTTTCTCCATACGCGCTTAAAGCAAGAAAAACCAGCTTGGGGTTTTTCTTTGTCAACTCGTCATATCCACACCCGTAACCCTCAGCAACTCCTGGACCCCAGTCTTCCAGAAATATGTCAGCGTCACTTAGCAAATTCTTTAACTCGTCCTGCCCATCACCTTGAGTCCAATCGATCATTCTTGATTCTTTATTACGATTAAATGACTCAAACAACGCGCTGTTCCCCGTTGAGGTACGCGGGGCCAAATCTCGAGACCAATCTAAGCCCTTAGGTTCAATTTTTATGATCTCAGCACCAGCCTCTGCCAACATTAGCCCAATGTAAGGCCCGGTGTATCCCTGCGTTGCGTCAATAACTTTAAGGCCCGTCAACGGCGGGACAAATTTGTCCTCGCCCTTTTTTTTCTCAAAAGTGGAACATTCTCCATTAAACCCTTTTTCAACAATATGCTGGGTATGCTCACCTGGTTCTGCCAACCAAGGGTCAATGACCGCAACCGTCTCGCTGAATTTCCATGGGATAGAACCTGTAAACATATCACCTGCGTGCCCAGATTGAAGAGTGGTAATAAATTCATTTTCCACCACCTGCTGATGATGCTGTATTTGTTCAAAGTCCATGCTAAAGCCATGAGGGACTAGTTCTCTCTCAAATTGCACCACCCACCAACGCTTGGGCTTTTGTTTAATCGCATCTCCTACTATTTGTGCCAAGACTTGACGGTTTTCAACGCGGTCAACATTAGATAAGAATCGCGGATCTTTTATGAGCTCAGTGGCTTTTAAACCTCGGCATAGGCCCTCCCACTGGATCTGAGTATCACATGCTACTGCGATATATTCGCCATCTAACATTTGGAAACATTGATTTGGGGCACTTGCAGAAGACGCGCTACCGAGCAGTTCTATTGGCATATTCGCCAAAAGAGTCTCGCCAGCGCGATTGGTTTGCATAGCAATACCCATGGCAAAATGACTGGTATGAAGATGGCAAGGCTGGCCAAAGCGCTCTCGCCCAAGTAGTCCAAGTAAAGATAGGTTAGCCACTACAACTGCACCTGCAGGGTCCATATGGACGAATCTTAGCATTTCAGGCGTCCCACCTGATTTTCCGTTTAGACCGCCAAAGCCGCTAAATGCTTGGACATGAGGGTCTAACGCTGCTTTATCACGCATTGGTCCAACATCGCCCCAACTGCTGCTTGAGGTATACACTAACCCCGGATTTTCAACGCTCAGAGCTTGATAACCCAAACCAATTCGGTCTGACACGCCAGTACGGAAATTCTCAATTAAAATATCGGTCTCTTGCCCAAGGTGTTTTGCTGATTCAAACTGATCAGACTGTTTAAGATCTAACTCCCCAGATAGCTGGTCATTATTACTTACTGTGTAGCACGTCGAAATCCCATTCTGCATCGGATGCAATCGACGAATAAACTCTCCCGTTGGACGCTCGATCTTAATCGCCTCAGCGCCAAGGTGGCTTAATATTGATGCAGCCCATGGGCCAACAATCGAAGTGCCGATATTCAACACTTTGACACCGGCTAATGGGCCAATAGCATTTTCTTTATTATTAATTTTTGCCATACCAAAACACCTAACGCTTAATCAAAATTACAGTTTATTTATCATCAGACTAGTCCAATTATCTCACCATAATAAGCAAAATACCGTATTCTTGCAAGCGTATACAAAATATATGTACAGACTTACTTTTATAGAAAATAAAGCCCTATTTTAAAATTTATCCTGTAAAAATGAATCTTAATGCAAGCCTATGCATCAATAGATTGCCATCTGTAATCTTGTTAAGACGCGCATTAGGAAATGTATATTCTAGTTACGCGGCTTACATAACGGCAGATATCTTCAATTATTGATATGTTTTTTATTCCCGCTGCAGGATCGTCCTTAACGATAAATAAATGATTTTGCACCGTACCAACAGTGTATTTCCCAGCACCTAAGGCACCCGAAGAGAGCCTTAGGTGGTGATCAGTGAGAAAGCCCCTCTGCGACACAGTTATGGTTAGCCTGCTATATATGTTAAGGGTTTCCCGCCTGCGCCGCCATTATTGCTGCAACTTCTGCTTCCAGTGCAGCACCATCATGAGCCTGCTTGATAACGTAAGCTCGCACGGCCTCTGCATCAGACGGACTCAATACATCTGCAAATGACACCATGCCATTATCTGACAAAGCACCGCCGAGCACGGTGGCTTTCCATGCGTCTGCATTGGCGGTGATTGATGACCACCGTAAATCAGGTAACACGCCAGAGCTGATCGCCAGAGGACCATGGCAAACACGGCAGTTAAAGTGGTATTGATCAAATCCTAATTGAAGCATGGCCGAGTCACCAAACTTTTCGGCTTTCGGGGTGCGCGGTGCCATGACAAGATTGGGATCTGGAATCGTGCCCGTTGCGCCTAACTTAAAGGTCACCACTTTTCCCACAATCGGCGGCACAGGCTGGTCATAAGCTGAGCCTCCTGCGAGGGCATAGGCAGAGCCCCACCCTGTGGTTATAGTCACGTACTGTTCGCCATTAATTTCGTAGGTTCCTGGGCCAGATGCCGCACCAGACTTAACATTTTGATGCCACAATTTCTCACCCGTGGCTGCATTGTAAGCGGCAAACTCTCCTTCTAAACGACCCTGAAAAACGAGTCCGCCTGCGGTTGAGAGAACGCCACCATTCCAAGCGTTACTGTGCTCTACACTCCAACGTGCACTCTGGGTAATGGGATCCCAGGCAATGAGACGCCCCTTAAGTGTCGCTCTAAGTGCCATGGCTGTTGCTAGATCGAGATCCATAGGCAAGCCTGCTGCTAGGTTTGTACCTGTATTCCAGCTCTGTATGCGATCTTCAAACAGACTGTCACTCGCATAAAAGTCAGGTATCTCTTGAGCAGGTATGTAGGCGAGATTTAGCTCTGGATTAAACGCCATCGGTTGCCAATTATGCGCGCCTAGCGGCCCTGGATTTTGCATAAACGGAGTTTCACCATAACGCGCCTCTGGATTTTCTATGGGACGTCCATTGACATCTAAACCCTGAGCCCAATTTTGTGGAACAAAGGCTTCACCAGAAATAAATTTGCCAGTGGCGGCATCTAAAAGATAGTAGAACCCATTTTTAGGCGCTTGCATGGCAACACGACGAGTGGCCCCACCAGCACCGATTGGCAGGTCGGCCAAAATAATAGTTTGAGTAGCGGTGTAGTCCCAATTGTCGCCAGGGGTTGTCTGAAAATGCCACTTGTAGGCACCAGTAGCCGCATCGACAGCAACAATGGAGGACAAGAATAAATTATCGCCTTTACCGGTGTCCCGAACATCGCGATTCCAGGGTGAGCCGTTGCCAACACCAAAAATAACACTGTCATTTACATCATCATAGGCGATTGAATCCCAAACAGTGCCGCCACCACCATCGGTTGTCCAGGCACCTTCATCGCCCCAAGTCAGATTACCAATGTCTTTGAGTGCGCTGTCAGAAATAGCACCGTCAGGTTGCTTGTTTGGATTTGGCACGGTGTAAAAGCGCCACACCAGATCGCCAGTTGCGGCAGAGTAGGCAGACAGGTAGCCTCGCACACCCAGTTCTGCACCTCCATTTCCAATCAAAATATTACCCTTAACAACGCGCGGGGCGCCAGTTATTGTGTAAGGCTTGGACTGATCAACGGTAATCGTGCTCCAGGCTAGTTCTCCAGTAGCCGCATCTAAGGCTTCGAGCCGCCCATCAATAACGCCAACGTACACTTTCCCTTTCCAAACGGCTACACCACGGTTAACCACATCACAACAAGCTTTTGCACCAACAGCTCTGTCGACATCTGG